>ENA-UOXB01000023-UOXB01000023.1-bioreactor-metagenome-genome-assembly--contig:-NODE-23-length-201246-cov-13.031572_pt1 | contig 201246 bp, 135 predicted proteins | sample MGYA00238158_ERZ761615 | MGnify/ENA primary metagenome ERZ761615 (study PRJEB28904, sample SAMN06267902) | bioreactor metagenome | isolation source: Joint BioEnergy Institute, California, USA...
GATGAGCGCGTCGCGTAGTTTGGTGGGGTGTTTCGCTCGGTGATTGATTACGTTAGTTAGTTAGGAAATTCTCAACGGCTTTGTACTCCGTACATCGACAAACGACGAACTTGTAAACGTCATGAATTGAGTGAGATATTGATTCAAGTGATAATAGAAGACTCTATGAGATGCTATCTATCTAGTTTTATGCTTTATTAACGGCGGATTCCCATCTGTGGCTTCAATGTCATGTTTATTTTCCCCAGAAATCTCGAATCATCACATCCGCTGGCCATGATCCGTCTAGATGACAGCATCTAGAGCGCAGATAAAAAAGAAATTAATAAAAACTCGGTACCACTCTGTTGCTCCTCTGTGGATCTTAGTCATCTGTAAAACTACGCCGTAAGCGCAAAAGGCCGAAATATCATCACGCAAGTCCATTCGGGGTCGCTGCGTCGCTGGACTCGGCTCCAACGACCGCCTTCTCGAGCGCCTGAAGGACATCCGCCTTGAGATCCTCTGCGTCTTCGACACCGCAGCTCATGCGGACCAGATCGTCAAACACTCCAGCAGCCTCACGCTGCTCCTTCGGGATCCCCGCATGCGTCATGCTCGAAGGGACCTCGACGAGACTCTCGACGCCACCCAAGCTCTCCGCGAGCGTAAAGATCCGGGTATTCTTGCAGAACCTCTCCGCGGCTTCCTTGCCGCCCTTGATGCGGAAACTGAGCATCCCGCCGCCCATGCCATCACGGTGCTGTTTGATCGCAATTGCGCGCTGGGGGTGCGATTTAAGCCCGGGGTAATTAACTGATATGACGTGCGGGGAAGCCTCAAGAGTTCGTGCAACGGCGGTAGCATTCTTTGTCGCCTCGCGGGCGCGCAGATGCAGCGTCTTCAGGCCACGATGGGCGAGCCAGCAGTCGAACGGGGAAGGTACGGCACCGATGGCATTCTGAAGGAAGCTGAGGCGCTGTTTGAGCTCGTCGGAATTGAATGCCGCGACACCCATCAGAACATCCTGCAAATAGTTAGCTATTATTCGTAAGAAGAAATTAGATGAGTTCCCGCTACATACAGAATGGCCATTGATATACTTGGTAACAGAGTGGACGACGATATCGGCGCCGTGGTCCAGCGGGTTCTGGATATATGGGCTCAGGAAGGTGTTGTCCACTACAACCATGATCCCATGCTGGTGTGCGATCGTCGCCACTTTCCTGATATCAACCAGCCCCAGGGTAGGGTTCGACGGACTCTCGATCCATATCAATTTGGTCTCGTTGGGCCTGATCAGATCTTCCACGTGGAGCTCAATGCTCGGAGTGAAAGTGACCTGGACGCCATGCGCCGAGGCGACCTTGGTGAAGTACCTGTGTGTGCCACCATAGACGTCTGAAACAGAGACCACATGCGATCCAGACGCAAGAGATTGGAGGATGGTGGCCGTGGTCGCAGAGCCGGAGGAGAAGGCGAGCGCGTATTTGGCATGTTCCAGCGCTGCTACCGCCTGTTCGAAGTTATCTCTGACAACAAAAATCAGCAATCAATTCCCATACTCATTTAGAATGTGATTTCACCAACCGATTTGGATTTGCGCTCCGAGTGTACTCGTAAAGTCCGACGGGTTTCCCGACATCTGTCTGCGCGAATGTTGTCGAGAGGGATATCTGCGCTAAGACGTAAGCTTCGTCATTGCGCGAGCAGCTATCCGGGACCAATAACTCACAGGCGCAATGACAGCACCAGTGGTTGGATCATGGGGTGCTCCAGCATGGACAGCTAACGTCCCAAATCTGTAGTCTGGCGATGGGACTCGTGGCGGAGTCTCGATCGAGTTCTGCGGCGGAGGATTGGAGGGGCCAGTCATCTTTCTTTCAGCTGTCCTGCACGTCACACGAACGCGAGCCTATCACCACAGATGTCAAAGATGAAAGAACAACAGGAGACTGCGAAGAAATCGAAAGTCTATCGAAAGCAAGATTGCTTGGGTCCTGGAACTAGAAGAAACGTGTCACAAGGCAGTGCTCGTATTAGCAATCGCGGCCTCTACTCAGCACTTCGTTACTAACGAAAGTCAGACGCCGACTCACCGGGCGGCCGTGACAAAGGAGTCACGATGCGTCGTCGCAAAACCCAGGAAATCCCCGGTTCATGTACCTTTTGTAATTGTGCAACACCTTCAAACTCGAGCACGCCATCCTAGGATCCTTCGTAAAAAATGTCACCGCTGGGGAGTGATTTCCGCTCACCGGTTGCGCCGCGGGCTCCACCGCGTACCTTTGTATCGGATTTGCAGGTGGAACCGCACACCTCCGTCAGTAGCCGCACGTGCTGGCTTTGGGAATCTTTGCCTTGCGGGACCTTCTGTCGCTTCCTCTATAGTTTGAGCTGCGTACACGTCAATCAGATTTGATTTTAGGATATAGATACTTTGATGTAAGACATGTTGTGACTCGTGCGATTGGCGATCTCAATCAGTGGTTGAAAGACGAATTCATTGGGCCGCATGTATATACTGTACATACAATTTGTAAGACGGCAAATTGACCATCTGACCTTGCTGCATATACATGATCCTGTAGAACTTTATTTTATTTTTATTATGCTAAATAGATTTCATTTTTTTAATCAATCCTCTCTCAGGACAAATACCATATTTTAGCCTGATGAACCCTGGATCGTCAGATACGCCAAGGAGAGACCCTCGCACTCCAACGGCGCAGGAGACAACCATCACCACCAAGAGATAGGTCCGAGACCCGCCATCTGCATCGAACCCTTCGGCCGCATTAGCAGGAGTCATGAAAGATATACAGGGCATGAGCACATACGATGATAGAATATGGAGGCTTCTTTTCAGAGACAGGCGCCCCTTCTCCCAAGTCCGGTGCGTTGGGTATCTGGTCGTGCCATTCCTCCATTTCAACTCTGAACCGGACTATCTCGCCGACATCGAAATAGAACTTTGACCCTTCCTCATTCTCCCAGATCCACACCTGGTCCGCGTAGTCACTGCTGCAAGTTAGGGGGGCGACGGAGAGCAAACGCGGGATAAGAAGAGTGGGAAAGCCAAACTCACAATCTCGCTCCTTCCAGGAGAAGATCCGGGGGGACCAAGATATCATTGAAGAATTCTAGACCGACTAAGATACAGTCAGTATTCACTCAAGACAGATGACACGGTCTCGGAAGCTTTTACTCTTAATGCCATTTTCCGTGCCACTGGTGATCTTCCCAAGAAGGATCTCTCCTTTGAATGGTCGAAACACAATCATACGGAATTTGACTGGTCATCAAAGTCAGCGGAAACGACTCTTGCAGGCATCGTGATGCATTTTGCCATTTGGACGTACCGTTAACGTTGACCAGACCAGTACCGTGCCCGATCAGGCCATCTGATGACTCGAGCAAGTCATAGAAACAAATGCACAGACCGATTTTTTGTATGACCTTTGAAAAAAAGACAAAAAAGTACCGAGTCAGAAGATCAATGAACAAGCAGTCTGCGGAAGCTGAAGTAGCGTACTTTGTTTGCATATTTCTCGTTGATATTGTCCTCTATAGCCACCGCGCTGAACTTGGAAAAGTCTTCAGGCGAAATCTGCACCAGATCGGAAATCGTAGCCTGAAAAAGAAGTCAGACTCAAAGGGAAAGTAGAATGTTGAGATGCAGAGTGTTTGAACATACGAGAAGAAACATGGTGCCTTTTAGGGTATCACTGAACAAGAGATGAAGGCTTTTTTTTCTATGCTTATACAGGTGTAAGAAGAATAATAGAGATAGGGAAATATATTATTGCCATGTTCGAGAATCAATCTCGAAAATATCACAAGGGCCAGGGAGATGCCGCATCTGCCCGACTAGAGGTCCATGCTTGGTGTAGTGAATGTGGAAGATCTCGTCCTTTGTCCAGAAGTGCTGACATTCACAGCCAATCGGAAGCAGTGACAGGCCTGGGTTTTCCACGCCGGCCGGAAGCACGATCCCTCACACGTGACCACAAACTGATACCTTTCCTCTTTCTCTTCGGAACGGAACAATAACATCCCGGCTCCGCTCCAGAACTGCCTGATGCATGCAAGATGCTCTTCATCATTCTCCAGATGGCGCGACGATGGCGCGCGCCCGCCTGTGACGAATTTCAGAAGGTCAGCCCGTGATCTTTGTGCCATGACCTCCCAGGGATTCTCCTTCCCTCCTCCGCCTCCGCCTCCTCCACCGCAGCAGCACCCGCCAAGCTTCCAGACTCCTGCGTCTCCGTACGGGCAGAGCGGCTATGGCGCGCGGGGCGGACGCGGTTCTGGCGGGCAACACAGGGGAAGGGGACGAGGATATGGAGGCCGGGGTGGCAGAGGAGGTCATTTTGGAGCTCCCAATCCTGGTCACACTGCTCCTTACCATGCAAACCCTCCCGCCGCAGTTAACCAGAGCTATGCCCAGGTGAACTACGGAGCTTACCCAGCTCAACATTATCCCACCGCTGCTTCGAGTGCCTCTCCCTCCCCGTACAACGCTTCGCGACCTACGTCCTATCAGCCGTCCCACGGGCAGCCTGGCTTTGCACCTGGCCAGCCATATGCGCAGTCGCCTGCACCACATCTACCGTCATACCCGCCTCAACCTAGCTACGATACGAGCTACAATGCCTCGACGAAGCTCCCGCAGTCTACCTCCTACCCTCCCCCGACACCAGCTGGGTTTCCATCCTCAATTCCTCCTCCACCACCTCCTCCACATACATCCACATCGGCTCCGCATGCGCCCCCGGCGGTGATGGGACCGCCCATGCGCTGGGGGTTCGATGACCGTCGTCCTACAAGGTACTACCCTGAGGGAACACGCAGTTTCAAGCCCAACCCTTGTTACGGACTTCGACCACTTAACACATCTAATCCCTACCCTGGCCCAACGCCCGCGGCTGACAAATTTACCAGAAATGGGAATAAGCGTCCTTATTCATCTGTGTTCGGAAAACCCCAAGCTACTGCTCCACAGACGCTAGCACCGCCTCCAGTCCCCAGCTTCGGCAATCCACTCCCCGCGAAGCCGCCTCCTGCAGTGGATCCTACGCGGAAACCAAAAAAGAAGAAGCGCAAGCACAACCAGCTTGGCTTGACGCCCAAGACTGACGAGCACGAGTCGAGTGAAGAGGAAGATGACGTGGATGAAGAAGCGAAACTAGGGCAGGGAAAAGTTTCCGGCCCGCTGCAGTTTACATACAAAGGACGGACGTCCACGTTGCAGACTCCTGAGGAGATTGCGGCGTGGATTGAAGAACGGAAGAAACGGTATCCAACCCAGGCACGCATTGAAGAGAAGAAGAAGGCCATGGAAGAGGCGAAGAAAGCACGTGACGAAGCTCTGAAAGAAAAGGAGAAGCAGAAGGAAGAGGCGCGGCGGCAGCAGAAGGAAGCTCGCGCTCAAAAGGAGCGCGACAAGCTCGAGCGCAAGGAGCAGCAAGAACAGAGCACCGACCCTATTGATGCCGCGCTGAAAGCGAAGCTCAAGGCTGAGAAACTACGTCGAAAACTCATTAAGGAGGAGAAGCGGGTTGCCAGGGCCGAAGCGGATGCCGAGCGGGCTCGGCTGAGAGCGGAGGCATTGCAGAAAGCAGCAAAGATCGGGCATGCTGGTCCTGATACACAGCAGGAGACTGCTCAAGATCCTCCGGCTACAACCACAACCAACCCTTTGGTTGAGGAAGAAAAGAGCGTGCAAGCTCTCGAGGATGAAGGGGAAGCTCCCAACGGCATCCCGTCTACTGTTGAACCGGCCGCCACAGGCGAAACCTCGCAGATGGGTCCTGACGGCCGCATCTCTGCCTCGTCCGAGGAATCGGACATGAGCGACTGGACGTCCTCCAGCGGGTCTGATCTGTCGTCGTCCGAGTCCGAGGACAGCGACGATGACTCTGCGCCAGAGGAAGTGTCGTCTCGACGCGAGGGCCCGGAGCGGGTGGCACCCCCGCCGCGCGAGGCCAAGAAGAAGAAGCTGTGCCGTCACTTCGCCAGGAACGGTCGTTGCTCACGAGGGGACAAGTGCCGGTTCCTGCATGAGAAGCCGGACAAGAGAACCGGAGACAAGCGGGGCAAAGAGAAGCCTAGAAGGAAGGGGCTTCTGCAGGCGGTAAGTTATGCCCGCGACCGCGCATTGACTAGTCTGGGTGGATGGCTGACTTTTCCTTCTCCAGCTCCTCGCGCGCCAGAGGGAAGACGAGGACCGACGGGTGATGCAGGCGATTATGTTGCTGGGGGAGAGGGGGATGCTGGATGAACCTGCCGCGGAGGGACCGAAGCCCACGCCGGGCTCTATCCCTGACGGGGAGAAGGCAGATGATGCGGTGGGCGGTGCTGTCTCTGGCTCTGCACCTGCTCCTGAAACGGTTGGGGGAGAGGCATCTGTTTGATCTTTACTTCGGCCAAGACGGAGTCTATGACTTCAGGGCTGCTTTTAGACCTGATCTTCTTGGCTTTCCGAGTGACAATGGCTTGGCGTTTTGTTTCTGTGGCATCAAAGAGACGGGCCGCTGCGATACGGCAGGGCAAGATAATACAACTGTTGGCTACTTGGGACTCTGTAAGCACCTGAGTAATACGGAGTAGACGGACCGCTGTTTACATCCACCGCCAGTGGCATGACGTCAGACCGGGACCCAGTTCGTTTCCCATTCGGGCGCGCGCGGAGAGAAACTCCCGGCGGCCTCGCCTGCGGGCCAACCAGCGCGTTGCTCGCCACTCCAGGGCCTGGGTTCTCTCCAGTCTCCAAGCCGGCCTGTGCCGTCGGCGTCCACGGCGCTGCTGGCCCGGCCCCTGAGCGCGCCCTAGAGGCCGCAAGGTTCTTCCATCCCCGCGCGCCTTACCGCTTCCGGGCCCCGTGCCCCGGCGATCGGCTGTCTGGGCCTTTTTTGCACGGCCCTTCTGCCATGTTCCACTGCGGCGCTGCAGGTCGGCCTTGTTGCCGCCAGGGCCTGCCTGCGCACCTCAGGTGATCGCCCGGCCTCCCCTTTTTCTTAAGTTCTCCGCCCGGACTCACGCATCTTCCTTCTCCTCTCCACCGTCGACGATTGAGACATCTGCGTTGGCGAATACAAACCCCTCCAGCTGCGTCGCGGACCATTCGTTACGATTACTGTCTCCTTCTTAGTCTCTCGTTCCATCTACTTTGCAGCTACTGGCTCTTTTTTTGTTTTCTAGCCCAGAGAGCCTCCGCGACTCGCTGGCCCTGTTTTCGCCCGTAGATACTTTCGTTTGTCCTTTTCTTCGTCGCACGAAACAAAACAAAAAAACAAAAAACCCATCAGTCACGATGCGCTCCATCCTGTACCTCGCCGTGAGTGCCTTTGCGGCCCTCGCTGCCGCTGCGGACAACCCGTTCAACATCCCGAGCCACGGCTACGACTTCACGGCCGGCTCTGCGACCACTCTGAGCTGGAAGCCCACCACCAGCGGCACCGTCACGCTGAAGCTGCAGTGGGGATCCGTGACTCCGACCTCGGGCGAGGTCATTGCCTGTGAGTGTGACTGTTTTCCCCTCAAAAAAAAAAAAACCTGACAGTTGCTGACTCAGGCACCGTCTAGCCGGTATCCCCAACTCCGGGCACTACACGTGGACGCCGTCCCCGGACCTGCCCCCGCGGCCCGACTACACCATTGAGATCATCGACGACAGCGACCCCAACAACTACAACTTCCTCCCGCGCTTCGTCATCTCGGGTCTCACGGGCACTGCGACCGCGTCCACGGCCACCGCTACGGGCACCACCGCCTCTGCCTCGGCCACCGCTTCCACCGCTACCACCCTGTCCACCGTGACCAAGACCGCTGCGTCCACCACCAGCTCGGTTACTAGCTCGGTCACCAGCTCCAGCACTTCGACCAAGTCGGAGTCGTCCACCACCTCCTCCAGCTCTGCGTCTTCCACCGCTGCCGCCTCGACCACCACCACGGCTGCCGCTACGACCACCGCCGCGCCCAGCAACACCAACGTGCCCGACCTGAACGCCGGCATGTCCCTCAAGGTGCCGGCCGGCATGATGGCCATCGTCATGGGCGCTATGATGGCGATGTAAACAGACCGGATATGATGCAAGGAATATATACACCTATCAGCTCTGCCATTGAAATTCCCTCGTGCTGCTGCAGGTCGAACTCTCGTACGCAGCGGGTATGTTCTGTGCAGGATAGTCTCTACTATTATTATCTACTATCGATTATCTGCTATCATCTACTGACGCTCATGCCATCTTGTTGTCTTGCATCCTGCAACTAATTCGTACGCACACCGCGCTTTGCGATCTGAGACCCTGAGTATCCATAACGGATGGATGCGCTGTCCACATTACCCACCTTGGCCCCGGATTCCGATCTGATCCGATCTGATCTGCGCACGGTTTTGGAAACAGATGTGCTGATCACCCGACGTGTACCACTACTGTATTGTACTGTAATGTAAATATGATGTATCGCTGTAGAGTACAGAGCTAGATGATCTGTATTAGTCTGTAATGTACATTGTAGTACAGGAATCTCGATACTTCGATCAGCAGGATCCCTCTTCGGCACTTGTTTCACTCTAAATGACCTCTGTATACCTAATCCAAGTGGGTAATGATGCGGAACATACTTTTGATTAAGGGTCAAGAGCTAAGATAGCTGTCGTAGTCCTGTCATTTTATTTTAATTAATTAATAATTTATTTTAGGAGGCACGGACGCGGGGGTCCGTGCTTCGTGCACCTTACGGATGGGGATAGAGGGGATAGGAGGTAGGTCTGCTGCCTGCATCCGCTACGGTTGCTACCCAATGGCAATCCTTCCTTTTCCTTAACCTACCTAACCTATCTCTCTAATATTATTATTATATCATTCACGGAGCTAAGGGGGCTGGATTATATTTTGCAGGATGCGGAGCTATACTGTACAGTACGGTAGTAGCTTCGAGCTAGCTACCTAAAGCTGACCCTTCTGCTGTCCGGTCCGGGCCTGGGCTTGAGCTTGGGTTGGGCCTGCTACCTAGGCCCTAGCCAACTGCACGGTACTCCTACGGCTACTACTACAGTACATACAGAGTGAGAGAGTACGTAAGTGCCTACGTATACCTACCTATCTACTGTATGCCAGTTCCTAAATGTGCTTCGGACTTCCCAAGTAGCAAAGCACGCAGTCGAGCCGGTGCAGACTACCACTACCTACCTAGATAGGTAGTGAACGGTAGTCATGGAGAGACGAAACTTGGAGAGAGAGAGAGAGAGAGAGAGAGCGGGGCCTGGAAACCGTTCTGGTCACTGTCTCAACAATAAGGCTAGGAATAATATTAATCAATAATGCGGATTTACTTCGTACTTAATAATAATAATAATAATAATAGGTTAATAAGAGGCTACATTATTGTTATTATTACTACCTGGGAGGCATATTATTAGGCAGGTACCTAGGTACATACCTAGCGCTTACCCACCCACCTACCTACCTAGGTAGGTAAGTAGCTTACTGGAGGTAAAATCTATATAACAATAATGGATGGATGATAATGGATGGATGGAGCTAAGACAGGCGGCAGAGCCCAGGGATATACATACTGTACGTACGTAGACCTCCGGCTCGGGTAACAAAGCACCGAGACCGGGGTGATACTTAATTTAATAATGAAAGGAGGACGGACCAAGTGCGGCGGACCATCACGGTGACTTTTGTTCACTTATTAATATTAATTTAACTTTGGGAGAATGAGTAGATATATAGATAATTCATCTACGGTTGGTACGGTCAATGAGCGTGACTGGACTTATCCTGACTCTACCAGCCCGGGTAGCTGGCAAAAAATGGAAAGATGAAGATGAAGATGAATGAGATGAACGTTTGCCTGCTGCAGGTTGAGTACAGAGTACTGTTTCGCATTGAACACTGACTCCTCCCATAGGGAAGAAGCGCGATGGCGCAATTGCACGGATCGCGCAATCCTGATAGAGAATGGGGCAATATGGCGGAATAGCAATATCAATAGGGACGCCACGGTTACAGCGCTAACAGTTAGTCTCAGTGCCTTATCAGGTATGTAGCGGTACTTTGGGTACCAAGCACGGAAGGACTTGTCCAAAAGAAGATCGACGTGGTAGCTACTCTCCGTAGGTTGTACGCAGTAGTTGGATCTGGAGGTCTTAGCTACACACGTGGAGACATTGACACAGCCAAGAAGAGCCAAGATATAGTCTCAATCAACGTCCTGTCTTCCGTAGCAGCCGGAGAGCCGGTGATTAAAGGGGAAAAGCATAATGATATTACTATTCCTACCCCGTCGACATATCAATCTGCCAGAACCCATGCAACACAAAGATGATCAGAAAAAGCCGTAAAAGGCCCGCCGTATCAGGACTCCAATTAACGAATATTAGTGCTTTCAAGCCGTCACCAATCTCGGTTCATCTCGCAGAGATGAAACAAACAGGAAGCTACGCAGCAGCAATCCATTCCGGACAGACCCGCTTGATAAATCTCATGAACTTCCAAAACCCAACGGCATACTCGACATTATTGTAGGGATCGACAACACGCTCGGGGAAGGCGATGCCAGCGCCGTAAAGACCCCTGATGATCTGTCCATTCTGGTCGGAGAACCCTCCGGACTCGTGGTTGAACTCCGGGGTCAACGGTACCCCATTCCGGGTCAGCTCCGGCAAGGGATCCCGTGTGAACCCTACAGCCTGGACGATGTGCGTGCATGAAGGAAGATGGGCCTCGTAGGCTGCGGCCTCTTTCGTGCCACTGCAGTCGATCTTCTCGATGAAGCGGCCGGCCTCTGATTTCGGCAGGCGGTCATCCTCGAGCTGCTCCCGGGCGAAATCAGCCGCAGCGCCTTTGAGGCCGGTGTTATCGCGCAGGATCCACCCGTCCATGTACTCGGCATACCGAAGAGGGTGCCGGGTGAACCACTTGACACGCAGTTGAGGGTGAGAAGTACGTGCCAGGTCCACCAGGTTCATGAGCGCCACGATAGCACTGTGGGATCCACCGACCACAGCAACCATGAGGGGAGTTCCCTTGGGTAGAGCGGTTACCAGTTCGCTGGGTTTCAGCACTACGTCTAGATCCAATCTCCGGATGGAGAGCCCGGGGACCGGGATCCGCAGGAGTGTGGGGGAGGACCCGGTACAGAGGATCAAAATGGGCGAGATTACTTGTATCTCCTCGAGCGAGTCCTGGCTCTTGATACGGACTGTCCATCCTGATGACTGCAGAAATGAGCTGTGAGTCTGAGAGAATTCTCACTAAAAGGACCGAAAACTAACATTTTTCAAGTCTGCGGCTGTGACGATGCCCTGACACCTGTAGATCTGGTCCGATTTCAAAAGCCCGTCTGTGAGTGCCCGCAGCATGTCCGCGGCATAGCTCAGATGGCATCCTTTGGCCTGGTCGAGTTTCGTCATCGTGGAGAAGGCATTGGGTGTTGGAGTCGTGTTGACGACGTTGCGGAAGGGCTGCACTGCCTGGGCATAGGACTGGAAAAGAGACACTTTCGTATTGCTAGAAATCGATCAGTTTCTCCGGTGTCTCTTCCCTCTGGGATCGTCTCGCTGGCGGGACTGCTCCCTTCAAGCCAGCCGGCTCGAGGGCGGAAAACCAGGCATACCTGGGAACCTCGCGATACTTCCTATGCACCCGTCCCCCCTGGAAGTAGGGGTCGATCCAGGCGATCCTGCCGCCCAGCTGCCTCTCCAGCAGATTCCCAACGACTGCGAGGCCGGCAGGGCCGGCTCCAACGACGACGGCTGCACATCTCACAGGGGAAGCCATTTTGAGGCGCAGAAACACAGCATAAGCAGCGCAAAGACAGGCAGAAAGGGCGGATCTGGATCAGGAAGCACAGGAAAAAACGCCGTATTGATAGCTAGGGTATCTGGGGGTATCTAGATATCACAGGAACCACGGCCTCACAGCATGGTGAGAGAGTCGTCGGGGGGAGTCTGCTGAGATAACAGTCGGTGAGCACTGTCAGCGGCCAGATGCGGAGAGCCTAGACCACGCTGCCCTCCATGCCGGGTCGCCCGACATCTGCCGCCCAGCGCCCACGGCCCTCCTGCTCGTCCTGTCCTCAGGCCATCAGGTCACGTTGCCTGCGCGTCCTCCCGGTCCTGTGACGAGGCACACGCAGCTCGCCCCACCTTCCTGCCTCTGTCCGCGCGCCTGGTCTGCGTCATGGATAGTCCAGGTCTCGGTCTCGGTGCCCGGGGCGTTGCGCGCTCGCAACGCCCACGACGGGAATGACGTGCGGTTGCGCGCCCGGCGCAAGGGGTGTATCGACGGTCATGACCGCGAACAGCATCGATTCCGGTCGAGAAAGACAGGTTGTCTGGAGATTTCCCCGTGGAGGACGAGGCTTTCTTTATATACGAGGCCGGCCGGTCGCCCGCTAGCGCCGGTTGGCGATTGCGTGATCCCGCCCAGAAATGAGGTCATCGGGTCCTGCCCTTTTGGGAAGACGGCTCTGCTGAGATACACCGTTTGGCAGAGGAGCTCCACGCTGCTCGAGCAGAAAGTTCTGGCCATACTGCATGCAGGAGTTGGAAGACATGCGCCATGGCGTGTATATACTTTCCACCAATCTGGCAATGTAGGCAGATTCCAGATTCATCGAAGTAGGTACAGTACATACTAGTTAGTCTCTATTCTGGATATAATACTTAAGACTGTTGTTCTGCCGGTAATAATCCAGAAATCCCTCTGAGAGACAAGACTGGTGGCTACAATGAAGTCTCAGGGCAGCTATAGAACGCCAGAACTTGGACACAAGAGTCAAGTGAAGAAATCATCAGCCAGCTGCTAATGTGTATATTCTGTGTATCAGTAGCACTAGGGTATCCATTAGGAGAGAAAAATTCAATAACGGAGTACTACTGCGTGTATATAGAACACAATTTTATAGATACTGTCTCATGGAACTCATTGTCGATCATGCAAACGTCTTCATAATACCGTCCCCGAGATCGTGCAGCTGGAAAGTATGCACATGTCTACCACGTAGTGCAAGTACCCCCAGATCGTAGAATACCTTTGCCCTAAAAAGCTTCGCATGCAATCCGGGTATAACAATCTACCTAGGTCCCATAAACTCGTCAAGGCCATACACGTCCATAACACATACAGAACCAAGAAGAGAGCAACAAGGCTCAGCTCCAGATGAGGTCAACTTAGTTAGACAGCCCAAAACACCCTCACCGACAGCCTCTCGACGTGGTTTGCCCACCCCGCGAATCTTGCTCTCGCCCACACGGACACCGAGTCTCCAACCTGCATGTTCCTCACCGCGCGCCCATCCAGCGTCGCCCGGCCTCTCCCCTGCGATCTTTCGATCTCCTCTGCCTCGGGGGAGTCCGGCGGGATGGAATCCAGATAATGCCAGGTGATTCGGAAATTCTGCGTCGTGCCGATGGCCACAGGGTTCGTTTGCAGCCTGTTAGCAGATGGGAGGAACGGCTCCAGCCGGGATGGAGTCTTAGGCTCGGCATCCGCCTCCTGGCCGCTCGTTCGGGAATCCGAGTCGGCACCAGGAGTCGTGGTATCTGAGTCTGCTCTGCGGGTTGCGGGGACAATGAAGGCGTCGAACCAGCTGTAGGATCCGACGTGCTTGCCGCGATTGCCGGGGCCGCCGCCCCAGCCTTGGTCGTGCGAAGAGATCGAGAAGACAATCTTGCGGCAGGGATGGATGCCCCTGTGGGGGAGGGGCCTTGGTGGAGGAGAGGTTTCATCTTCTGGTGCCTGTGACGACGTTAGAGACCGTAACTCGCTGGAAGTGTGCATTATGCCATGTGAAATCCACGTGTAACTTACCTGCTCATAGCACAACGGCGGCGTCCGCAAGCATTCCCTATCTTCGTCTTTCCGGATAATCATCCTCTCACTTATCCTCGCCTCGACAGACGGCCAATATTCAGCCGCGTCGACAATCAGGTCTACTATCTCCACCGGGAGCCCTCTGGGCACGATCCCCCGTCGCAAGATGGCGCGCACTTCCAGCACATCGCGGAGGCTTGGATAGAATGGTTCCGGCTCGGGTTCGGGCAGGGGTTCAGCGCCCGTGCTGTTGCTAGAAGGTGGTTGTAGCCCGTCGGCGAGAGGCGGGAATCGCCTGATGAACGGGAGCATACGACGCATGGTTCGATCCTTTTTTTTGTATCTCTTTGCGAAGAAAAAAAAGAAACAATGGAGTTATAGATGGATCCTCGGATGGATGGTGCAAGTTGGTGTCGTTGTTCTTATCTCCTTTGCTTGGTGTCGCAGATTGTATGTTCTGTCTTTGCCGCGTTCTAGGCAGCGATCAAAAGTGCAACCGGTCGCCCGGGAAATCTGCGACCACCGACTGCAGCAGTCTGCGTGGTGGCAGGCGGATATTATTATTATTCTAGACAAAGGACCGATTCGAGTGTGATTCATGCGCCAGGATCGCTTGTTCCAGGGAGCCTGTTACAAAGCTCGGGCTGGTAAGTTGGGTCTTCCAGACGGGTCCGTGCCCCGTGATATGTCTCTAGGCATGGGGTACGGAGTACATGGCATGGAGAGCGCTGCAAACGGCGGCGCATGAGGCCTCCTTTGCGAATCCAAAAAAGAAAACCAGCTGTGAGCCAAATAGATGATCTCATCAGCGATAAGAAACGAGATCTGAATAAACTCGCTCCACAAAGATGGGGATGGTAAAGCGCTCGGATGACGTCAGTCTCAGCGCTTTGCAGCAACAGAACATGGCTAGGATCTCAACGCAGTATCGATGGAGAGAATGCAAAGGAAGGCATCAATGCGGTTGTCCATGATCTTCTTTACCATCCTTTTACGATTTTCCTGTATCAAGCTTCTAACTTTCCACAGGTACATAGTAGTGCATGTATTTAAGTTGTGGAGCCTTTTAGTAAGAGATCTAGAGTAGTCTACGGAGTACTCAAACGTCCTGTTCATTGGTTGGACACGGAGTATAATTTCATCTCCTCAAATTCCGAGTGTTTTTAATAAATCCGAGACCAATAGAGAGATTTGCGCCCATATCTCCTTTCCCCTGTCGCTTGCACTTCACTGTAAAACAACGAAAATATTTAACAAATAATAAATAGATGAAGGAAAAGCTAGAAAGGAAGGCTGAGAATTCCAACTTCGAGCGATGATACAAGGAAAGGAAGCCGATAATTGGAAAGCGAAGCATATTCATACTTTCTACACAGCTTGTACTTTCTATACAGCAACATGCAAAACTAACAAACCAGCTTGCCCCGCTCATGACGGCAATTAACAGATGCGTAGGAACTATGTACTTTTTAAGGACCCCCTTTGTTACGCCATGGAGACATCGACTTATGGATATAACGATATAGAATCTTCTATTTCTTATTTTTGGCCTTCGCCTTTTTCCCTCCTGCAGCCCTGAACGCTGCCGCGCGTCGACTGCTCCTCGTCTTGGGCTTCCCCTTCGCAGCGCCTCGACTCTTGGTCTTGATCTTGAACCGGGTCCCGCTTTCCGAGGCCCGTTGGCCCTCAAATACCAAAGGCTTGTCGGCGGATGACTTTGGTTTGGCATCTGCAGCTTTCAGTTTGGCAGCTCCAGCCTTGCCCAGGAGCTTCTCCGCACGGCCATGTAGCGATAGACGGGCACCTCCCAGCTCAGTGGCATTGGCGCCGCTTCGCACGCCCGCATCGCGGTTCTTCTTCACCTTCTTAGCGCGAACCACGCGCAATTTTCGGGGGAGTAACGGCGGGAACTTTTTTCCGTCGAGCAGTAGCGCAGCCTCGACGCAGTTGGGATCGTAGAATTGCACGTAGGCGAAACCTTTCCCAACGCGCGTAGCACGGTCGCGAACGACGCGGACGTACTCAACGTTCCCCTTTTTCGAGTCCTTGCTGGCGCCAGTGTGCTCGTTGAAGGTGCGCCAGAGACCCTCTTCCACGTCTGCAGGGACGGAAGGCTCCTTCTTCTTCTTCTTTTTCTTCTTCTTCTTCTCCTCGTTGTCACCGATGTCCTCATCGGAGGATTCGTCTTGTGGGTCATCGACAAAGTCCAAATTCCCGACAAACACGCATCGCTTGTGGTCCATCGGGGCGGGATGTGCGACGCTGTCAACACGTAGATGCCGGTCAAGGACTATGGTCCCGTTTAGCGCAGCAGGAGCTTTTCGAGCCGCCTGAACCGTGCTATACACGACGTACGCATTCATACTTGGAGTTGTGGCATCCATGATCTTCTTCCTCGCAAACAATGCTTTCTTCGGGATTCCCAGTGGTTTCGAGAACGGAATGGAGCGAAATCGGATGGACTCGATCTTATGTGGTTTGTCTGCTTCGGGGAGAGTAGGGAGGAAGGAGGAGAGGTGCCTGAGGAGGATCTTCTTCGCGGACTTGGACTTGATGACTTGCGTCGAGACGTTGCCGAGGAAGACAGTGCGGTTAGATTTGTCAATCTCGGCAGCTTCGGCTTCACCGGTGAGGGTTTCGTGCAAGGGTGGACGGTCATCGTCACCCTCTGAGTCTGAAATGTCATCCTCGTCGGACCCATCTTCATCAGAAGATGCATCTTCCTCCCCTTCCTTACCCTCGACCTTGCGCCGCTTGGCTTTCTCCGCGCGACGCTTCTCCGCTTCCTTGGCCTCCTCTTTGGCTACCCGGCGCATATATGACTCCTCCAGGTTGTCCTCCGCAGCTGCCCTCTTGCGTTTCCTGCTCTTTGTCACGGGAACATCATGTTCCTGCGGTGAAGACACCCCGTCCATAGCCTCGTCCAGATCTTCGGCATTTTGCATGCTCTCGTCTTCACTGGTGGACTGGTCTTGTTCTTCAGACCCTTCCTTGTCGTCCTCTGCGTCCTCGGGCTTTCTGTCCTCCCGCCCTTCCTCCGCATCCTCCTCAGGTTTCCTCGCACCAGACATAGAAATAGCAAGTCCATTGGTGCGCACGGCTGGAGTTTTCACGGGTCCGGCCTATATGGCAAGTAGCATCATTCAATTAGCACAGAGATTCTTGCAAACAGCCAAAGCCAGACACAAATGTAGAAAGTCAAGTAGATATGGAGTAAGTTTAAATGAGTTTTAGAACGTACACTCTTCTCAAACAGCGACGCCAAAGCGGGATCGATAGGCGCATCTCCCTTCAGGAATGATGGCTTGCTCGTGGTATTCGTCGTTGTAGCAGCTGCCGCGGCGGTATCATCATTCTTCGCGGACTCCGCGGCCTCACTGGGCCGCGGTTTATTTTTCTTGCCCATCTTTCCCCTTTCTCTCCCTCGACTTGCTTCTCTCCTGCAGCTCCAAGGAGAGAATCGATAACAAAAGGCAGATAATGGTTTGTCTGGAGGAACCTTGGAAGCTCAGCCAAGGTTGCCTTTCCCGGTCTCTCGGGTCCAACTTTTTTTCGGCGGTTGGAGAAAATACAGTCTTGGCGGCTGTTGGGAGCTGCGCGATCTGATACGATCACGTGATTATACTGATAGCTGACAGACCGATCCTCCCACTCCAAGATTAGACTGACTGATTACAGCTCTTTTTCCGTCTAGTGATGCTTTCTACATATGGAGTTACACGAAACATATTCATGTGGTGGTTATACTTGTGACTGCACAGCACGTACTGTCTTGCCAAGACTACAAAATGCTCTGGTTGGGCCCATTGATACTACACAGTAGATACTAGTACTAAATGTACCTGGGGATGGGCCTAGGCATCTAATATGGGATGGTATGTGACTGGAATCCGCAGTGACCGTTGTGCTATGTGGGTGGAAATGTATGACTCACTACAGTTATCTGTCCTTGGCTGAATGGATTCAAGAATATGAAATGGGGCGTCAAGGGTAGATAGAGAAGAAAATTGGTGCAACGGTCCAAATGCAACCATTCGGATATGCGCCGAAACAACGCAAAGGGTCAACTTAGCAACTACCAACGCTTTTGCTGCTGTCAGAAAAACTTCTGAATGATGCGAAAGGGGGGGGGGGGGGGGGGGGGGGGGGGGCAAGCTGCAGAGAGAAATAATACATAGACCAATTAAAGAGCGTCACTGAGTAAGAAATGGCCGCATGTGAAAAGTATAGAGATATCCACACGAGGCATCCTTTCTGCATGCTGCACGGACTACATAACACGCGCAGTGTTATGGCCGAACGCCGGCAAACGCCGACGCGTGAGATAACAAGGCGCCTCGGGCCAACGACGTCAGAGGCCGATCAGCGCGGCGACGAACGCGGTTTAGCCCGCGGACGCACGAGAGCCGAAAGGCCGCGTCTCACGTGACGGCGCGGGTCACGAGGGAGTCACGGGGCGGCCGAAAGCGGCCTAGGCCGGGGAGGAGCGAGGGCGGTGAGCGCCGCAGCGGGCCAGCGCGCCGGCAGAAAATGGGGTCGGCGGTCACGGCTCGCAGGGCGTTCGCTGTGCTGCTGCTGCTGCTCCCAGCGATGGTCTGCGTCTGCGCACCGCCCAGGAACCACTGTCACCTGCAACTCCTCCTCTCCCGCCAGACTGCACAGACATCCTCGTCCTCCTGCGATCTCTGCTCGCGGTCATCTGCTCTGGCCCCCCAGCTCTCTCTCTCCATTCCTTCGTCTCCGTTCTCGAGAGCTCCCTGCCGTCCTCTTCATGCTGCCCGTCCACCGCCGACCCTGCACCGTGATCTTGCCCGCTTCCTGATCCCCCACAGTTCTCGACCGCGCAGCCACCCCCCAGCTGTCCTCCCCCTTCGCAGCAACGAGTCTCCGACGGTCTCGAAGGCGGTCCGGTCCTGGCTCCCAAGATCCACACTGGCAGCGGCGGCTGTTGTGTGATTTCCTTCATCGTCTGTAGCGTCGTGCCCGTCGCGAAGCACTCGTGCTACGACCCGCTTCGCTGCTGGCGCATTGCTCCACGGTCCATCTCTTGATCGCCTGTGTATCCAGGCCCAGGCTGTATGTGAGTTCCATCTCTTTTTCTGCCTCTCCGGGTCGTTGATGACCCGTGGCACAAAATTTGTCTGCTGTTGACTCTCGGAGAAGCGTCCTCGTCGCTTGCCTTCCGGGTGGGTTAATCAATCTTCTCCGCACCGCCTTTCCGGGGCTCCTAGCTGCTTCCACCTCAACCAGCTCTGTTCTCCTTATCATCTGCAGCGCGATAGTAGATCTGACCGCTGTTGTCACCGTGACAGGCTTTGAAAGTGATCTTGCCTCGCCTCAACCCCTCGTGTTCCTGCACCCCGTCTCCACCGCACTCGACGACCTCCGCTGAGCAGTTCGACACTGTTCCCTCCTCCCTCCTCGTTCACAGCCTCGCCCCTCACCCGACGCGCAAGCTCAGATGGAGGTTGCAGAGACTGGAGAACCAGCCCCCGTCGGGCCACCGGCCGGGGCGGACTCTACGGTCGCCAATGGCGACCAAAATCTTCTTGTGGACGAGTCTCTTGTGGACGACGGGAGATCCAGCAGCCTGAGTGAAATCGATGATGTCTCAGAACACGAGCCGTCTGACGATGAGCCCTTGAAGCCGGAAAGGGCGATTGCTGATGTAGACTCCGAAGCCGAGACGGAGCGGATCGAGGACTCCCCCCACAACATTCGCTTGAGAAGAGACATAGTCGTAAGTGCGAGCGGCTATGGGACCAGCCCAAGCAAACTAGCTCAGTCGACCACGTACGACGACATCGAGGATGATGAAGAGCGTGAGGCGGAAGATTCCCCAAGTAAAACCCGGCGGTCCTCCAAGAACAACGGAGTCGCTGCAGCGGCAGAGGGCACACCTGCGCTTGAGGACTCCACCGTGTCAGAGGCCACCGGGAAGAAGCGAAAGCGCCGGGAGTCCGGTGATGATACCGGCACCGAGCCAGGTGAAGATGAGCCTCTTCGGAAACGCAGAGGTTCTGTCAAGAGTGATGTCGCCGACGAAGCACTTGACGAGGCTCCATTGTCCCCTGAGGCGACAGAAGATGTGTCCAAGCATAACGAGGTGTCCCGTGATGGCACGCCCGCTGCTGAAGAAGCTCAGGACTTTGACGTGCCGCCAGCACCTGCCAGGGGCAAGAAAGGCAAGAAGGGTAAGAGGAAGGGGAAAAAGGTTAAAGAAGCTGATGAAGAAATGGAAGTGGGTGGTGCTGTGGAAGCTGGTACTGAAGGCGCTGCCGCCGACGACCAGCTTCCGGAAGATGACGAACCCGTAGAAGCTGCGGAAGAAGCAGAGGACGCTGAAGCGGCCGCCAAGCTTGAAGAAGAGTGTAAGTGGTGCCCATTCCATGTACAGTTATAGACAACTAACTCTTTATAGCAGCCAAAAAGATGGCTGCTATGGATTCCTTGGCGGAGCTAGAAAGGGAGTTCGCAGCCTTGCGTGACAAGTAAGTCCATCGCCTGCCGAAAAAAAACTTTCCATTATACTAAGACAGAATAGAATCTATGATGAGAGAATCGCAAAGCTCAACCAGGAGCTGGAGCAACTTACTGGTCCGACGCCTACTCACCCAGAGTATCTCCGCCAACTCGAAAGTGTGCGGCAATACCGTGACGCCAAAATCAAATACGAGCATACCCTTTTCCAATACCGGCTTAAAGCGCTCATGAATAAAAGCTTGGCAGAGCGAGCTCAGGCTCACAGCACATATTTCCAGCGTGTTCGGGATGTGCGTGAAAAGCATTCGAGTGCCGTGAGCAAGCAATTCTATGCTATTCAGCATGACCGCTTTAAGACTGAGGAGCTCAATCCGCACCACTATATCCCCTTTCCTACTCGCCGGTCACAGCAGATCGCCCAGCAGACTGCATACAACCAAGAGGTTTCAATTCTGGCAGGAATTGCAAAGTATGTTGGCTTTCCGGCTGCGCCTACCTTGCAGGGGGCTAGTCAGTCAGAAATTGAAGAGGACTTGGAGAAGATGGGGGTGAGTTACTTATATTGGCATGATATTCCGACTATACAAACCCTAACAAAGCATCATAGATCTCCACGGAGACAAAATCCTCTCATCCACATGGTTTGGGCCTACCGCGGGGTACCATGTCCGCGATGCATTCGAGCATGCCCCGCACAGCCGCTGAAGAAGCCTTCCTTGAGCAGACACCATGGGCGAATCCGCAACATCCCATCCACCAGCAACAATCACAGCAGAGACAGCAGGGGAGACTGTCCGAACACACCCGTGCCCCTTCCTTCGCAACTCCGGCGGCTCAGAAGCGAGTCGTCAATATCAATGCTCCCAATGGGTCCGCATCCACCATCCCCGAGAACTCCTCAGCAACAAACACTCCCTATGGAACGGAGCAGGAGCAGCGAAGTAACGGACAGTCCGTCTATCCTGATTACGATGCAACCGACAGGAAGTCTGGATTTCGTTCACTAAGCTCATCACCTTTGGACATGCGAAAACCGCATCCGCACCCAGGTGGCGCCTTAGATCATCGGTCTCCTTTGCCGCAAACAAACGATATGCGGACCGATCCGGGCTCTCGGAATGCTGGCTACTCGCCTCCATCAGCGCGGCTGGGCCTGTACAACTCGACCTCAAAGCGCGAGCCATCTCCCCCATTGTCACAGAAGCCTCTCAATGCGATGCACCAATCAGGTGGCATTGCAACAAGTGCGAGCTCGAACCGGATGGTCGCGCGATAACAGTGGCCAGCTTTGGGGCCCAAGCACCACGATTGGCGTTATCAGAGGTGCATATACGATTGGACGATGAGTCTCATGTAGATCTTTTCCTCCTTTCTTCATCATGTTTCGACGCAGGATTTTGTCCTTTGTGTGATATGCGGATGGGTGCATTGGATTTGGCGATTAATTGGCCGTATGAATCTACCAGCCAGCCGATTGCGGCCGGCAGAGCATGGCATGGTACGAAATGTATATGTGGGTGTCGGACTATTGGGAGAATACCAAGGGCCTCTGTTATTTTTCCATCTCTCTTCATTGTGTCCCTCAGATACAGTTCGAGCATAGTACAGTACAGCACAGGGTTATTTGGAGTAATATGGGGAAGTTGCTTACTTTGTCTCTCTGTGTCTCTTTCTCCCATCATCGTGTAACTGCCCCAGTTCGCCTTACTAGTGTCTATTAATAGACGATGGAGACGAAGACGGAAATACTGGCTATTCATCGCCGAGCTGCCACTCCATGCGATGCATCTTTTTGCAGCATCGCAAACGTCGTCTTGCAATAGCATACCTAATTTTCAGATCGAGACCTGGACGAGAGGTCGAACTGCCTTCAAGACTACGATAGGTTGGGCTCCGACGATAAAGCTCAATTTCTAAGTGCTGTGCATCCCTGATACATTATTACATCAAGTTCGAACGAATACCTAATTTTCTTTCCTTTCCCGACCAACTTTTCAACACCCGTCGACCAAGTCCCCGATCTCTCCTCAGTCCTGTACTGTACATGCTATGAGCTGCGCTCAAAAACGTGACAGCTTTTTTTTCTCGTCTGCAAGTCCCGCCTTTTTTTTGCAACAGGCACCTCGGTGATTTCCATCTCTATAGGGACGCAGGTAGTGAATAGATGGGATGGATGATGGCAAAGCTATGTAGATCCTCGGTATGGATGCTAGTTAAGAAAAAAAAAGATACACGGGACTAATACAATCCAATCGCGATATCGCCCCTAACCCTCGCGGTGAGGTGCACCTCGGCTTCGAGGTCGAGCTTGATGCCAATCATCAGGCCGGCGTCTTTGAGGTTGCCGTCCTTGTCGGTTGCGCCTTTGAGAAGGCTGCCTGTATTTGTGAACTCCATAATCAGAACACTTGTTCTGCCGTTGTTTATCTAGGTAGGCATGTACTAACCAGCAGGCTGAGCCAGATTGTCCGAAGTAGGCGGGCTCGGGAGCGTGGAGAGGGGACCGGCGCTGGGCTTTCGACCACCCCGGGCCTGGCCGTCGTCCGAGTCGGACGAGGAACCGGTTGAGTTGACGGGGACTTTGGTCCTGTTTGGGGTTTTGAGAGGTTAATTGGAGATGATCTTCGAAAATATGTAGGAAGTGTGGATGTGGAAACCAGGGCACATATAATGAACTCACACTGCAGACGCCATTATGATTGTAGATTCTAGATATTAAATTAAGATGGAACTTGAGCGACGGTGGAAGTCGGTGATTCGATTAGGTTGATAATTAATGATTAATTAGAGGCGCATTTGTAGAAGAATAGAACGATAATTCCGCAGTTACTGAGACCAGCTCAGTAGTCTTTTGCGAAGAGAATCGAATTGAGACAGGGAAGAAAAGAGTATGCGCTGGAGTTTGACTTGCTCTCTCTGTCTGCCCCTTCGGATATGAACAGGGAACAGCCTCTATATATGCATTCCCTAATCTTTGGATACGTTAACACTACATCCCAAGCATGGTAGACACGGAGTAGTTTCGACAGGATTCGGCAACAGTGGTGATGACATCGTACGATATCATCTTCTCCGGACGAGCTGTTTCAAATTGAGCATAGGCTATAAAATTCCATCTATGCTGTCAGGGTCCAGGCCTCGTTTAGTCGGCGACTTAAAGTCTTGACAATAAGAAGCCCCTGTGTACGGAAGTAGGTCCACTCCAGTATGAGCTCGGGGTTCTGGTTGGAGACTAGCGCCAGCAAACTTAATAGATATCCAACGCCAATAAAAACTTTGTTAAGACCATAGTTAGAGGTAGCAGTACGGAGGATCCCCAGGCGCGTGGAGTTCCCCGGACGTTGGCTCTAACGAGTCACAGCCTTTGCTGAGACGAGACAGACGCGAGACGGGCACGGGTCTGCAGAAACGAACGTCAAACGCAACGCCGCAGAATACTTATTGTCCGATGCTGCCAAGCTGTCATGCTGAGATTATTCTAACACCGTCTTTCCATCTCTCAGACTCACGGAGACCTACGATACTCTTGGGGATATCCCGTAGCCAACATGGGGGTTGGGGGGAGGGCACTGGCTTCGGTTCTCGACATTATGCGAGGCTTGGCGTAGTGTCGCGCTTATAGTTGCATCTTTCCTACACGCAGTCTGTTACATATATGGTTTTGGCCCCAATAAAGGTCTAAAACCTAGGCTAATGTTGTTGCAGGAGAAGATCCCATCTTGACATGCAATGCAGGAGAAAGTACTTCTCAATCCTGATAGGTACTACACAATACAGGAGGCCTTCAGATCTCCTTTGACGCCGAGTCTTCAGCCACCCTAGTTACATAGCGGCTTCATTGATTCTAACACAATTGAGCATGAATCTTGAGCATCGTTCACTTCGTTTTGCCGCCTCTCTCAGAACCAGATTGCATCCCTGTCTCCATGGAGCAATAATGGGACTCATGTGCCTATATCGTCTGTGATATGGCTCTACCTACTACGGAGTACGTAGTAGAGTCTTCCTTGAGACAGCAAGCATGGTACTGTCGATGCTACTAGCCATGAACACATGCCCGGCTCTCCTAGGCACTTCGGAGGCCATCAGGCAGAGCCAGTCCAAGGAGAGGAAAGAGGAGCACCGCGCCCGCCGGTGCAATCTCATCGTCACTTGCGTCAAGTCTTCCAGTCGAAGTCGGGAGTTGAACGGCAGGCAGGTTGTACTGAAGGATAATAAGGTAGGGACACGTTCTTTTCTTTTTCTTTTCGAGACAAGTCCTACGTACATACCTACTCTTGATATGAAGGCTGCCTAACCACCACCAGTTATACATCGACACCGGAACAGAAATTTGGGAAGAAAATGATGAAGACAACACTAACGAGCGGCACCAATTCGGCCACCCCTTTGCGGGCTACTACCTTCCCTACCCAGACACAAACTACGAAGGCCTCGTCTCAACGATCATGGAGGATCCTCCCGTCCTGAACTGGATCTACGTCGACCGAGACACCTACGAGGTCAAATACGGTGTCCGAGCACAGGCCCAGCCCAATATAACGGGGCCCTTCGACTGCACGCGGCAGGACCACAGACTCACTCTTGAAGGCTGGGAAGGGTTTGTCGCGGTCGAAGAGAAAGACAGGCTGTGGGCTCTGTATTTCGATCGCGACGACGACGGGCTGAAGGGCAAGGTGCCGCACGGGACGAGGGTGCTGGAGGTGGAGCTGACGAGGAAGGAGAAGAGAGTGAAGAAGCCGGTTGAGACGCCGACTGTGGAGGCTAAGAAGGCTTCAACATGCGTGATGAAGTCGCATTTACCCAACGAGACAAACGGGATGGATAAAGGAGGAGCACTTGGTCCATCATCGTATACGAGTCGGGAGTCAAAGGGAAACCAACTTGATGAGTCGTCATCAGATGAGACAGGCGAAAGAGGGACCCTTCTATCCGAGCCGATTATGGACTAAAACTGGACGGACAGAGAAGAGACTTCTTCGTCGGACTCAGATACGAGCCAAAAGCGAACCACCCAATGGATCGATGAGGATGGATAACAAGAGAGACTCGGAATTGAATGTTGCGTCTACGGTGGATTTGTCTGACAGTGCTCATATAATGGGACTGATAGGAGGAGTCCTTCATCAGAATGAATTTCCAGGAATAGACTTCTGCTGCAGCATCAGAATCAGGTACAAGCTTATATAGGAACTTCAAGTATAGAATCCCGAACCTGGAAAGTGTAAAGGTTCTCTGTCATTTGCAAACGATTCTTCTCCTGTTTGAATTATGTAGCACGAGAAGTCGTCTAGCAAATAAAAATCAATTCCTATCTATTCGACTGGTCTACGATTATGATGATCTCAGTGCCCCTCCCCCCTCCTATTTACCAATAATGGCAGTTACAGGCCCCAGCTAGCGATGGACCTCTTTTGTCAGCGAACCGCCGAACGTACAACACATACAACCAAGAGGAGAAATGGAATCTCTCTTTTGGAAAGCTATCCACTCCGTAATTTCGGTAACATACCCTAGTAGGTAGTGTTTAGCTGACCATTCTTGCAATGCACTGACCTTCATCATGCGCTATTATCGATTCGTGATCGCGCATGGTGAAACTGTAACATTTACCCGAGCTCCTCCTAACAGTTTCAGAATGAAGCAGCATAGCGAAGACCCTGTCTGAGACCCCAGCGCTAGTCTAGTTACCCACATATTAAAAAGTAACTTCTCTTACTGGTCGTCTGTTTCCCTTTTTCTGCGGTGTCAATGCGAAATCATAGCGTGATGCTCGCTGACACTCGATGTCGGCCATGAATCATTACTGTGCATCATTCCATTCTATCGGACGAGAGCTGGCCTCCATTTTATGAAGATCTTTATTTTTTTTTTTGAAGAATGCTAGAGAATCTTAAGTCGCATCGTGCTCATGCTTCGAGCGCTCCCTCCGGCCCGCGCCGGGGGGACTGTACCAATAGGTAGGCTGAAAACGCTTCCTGTTTGTTATTTGCAGAAGTGTGTCCTGATACTAACCATGACTTTAAAGTTCCGATATGTCGATGGCTCCTTCTACGAGGCTTTGGAACCGGCTCAGAGATATACCCAGTGACCCCAACGATCCGGAATGTCTGAAGGAGGTGGTCATCGTCGCCTTTGGCGCGTTCGAACGGTATTATGTATGTTGGAAGAATCAGAATGGAGAATATAGACAGGGTATGTCTTTCACCATTCATCCTATCTGTCTGTATGCACATACACACTGCGACATTACACGAGGATCTGTCCTAAACCAGCAGCAGATAGTTACGGTCTACCACCGGAGTTAAAGCAATGGCTCTTTCCACCTGACGGCTCGACTCGCGACTTCGAGACTCTCCAGATCGTGTTCGGCCACGGGGACGAATACTTCGCATCTGACAAGAACGGCAAAGTCACAAATATGGAAATGAATGCGGAACTGAGGGATAGATTGCCCAGCAGACGGAGTACAACTGCCACTCAACTAGCCTCGAGGCACTCACATACCGTCTCCATGAGCAGCCTGCCCTCAGATCGGGACATGAAGCCCACTGTCATTTCTGCCTCGGATTCTCCACCGAGAAGAGTCCTGCAGAGACGAAAAACGATACGGTCAGGACGCCCGCAGAGCATCTCCGTCGACGGATCAAGTTTCTTGAGCTGGCTCGAAAGGAAGACGGAGCGGGAGGGCCTTGTAGATGCGAATTCTAATAATAATATTAATGATAACGTGTCCCCTCCTGTCGTCGCAGCGCCTGAGCTCAGAAAAGTGAGCTATGTCGATGCAGGCGTCCAGACCGAGTCAGACATGGCAGGGATTGAAATTCCGCCATCAACGAGGCATTCCAGAGCGAACAGTGATTACTGCATACGGCGTACCATGGTTAATAGAAATGACCAGCAGTCGATATCGGACCCTTCTCTATATTGTCCACCAAACCCTATCATCATGGGCAAGATGCACTCCTATTTCCGCGCGAGCAGGTACAAACTGGGAGACGCATTGCAGAGACCCAGGCTAGTTCGGTGAGCCGCATGATGTCCGTCGCTCTTCCTTGCTTTGATTTCAGTGACATCAGTTTCTGGAGTTTAAGGGGGCAAAATACTAAGGGCAGGAAAACTATGTACATAAAAGGATTTTTTTTTCCTTTAGCTATCTTCTAATTTCCTCCCATTTTATATCTAAATATTTCCTGTCTTCTTCACTTTCTAGCGACAGCGTGTGAAAAATCTCTGCTTTCAGCCAGGCACAGGTCATTTCCACATCTTTCAAGTCACGGGGTGTCGGAAGACTCTGAATTCCCCCCACCGCCTATAAAAATGGCAGAAAATTTGTATCTCTTGCTTGCCAGATTTTTAATCAACTCAAAGACCATTCTAATAGAAGGAAGTATCCTCAGTCTTCTCTTCCCATGAGACCCTGACTGGCCGGAAGGCACATAACGAGGATCGTAGATGAAACCTTGAGTAAATATTTCTAAGTTTTAAACGAAACGCTTTTAACCATCTTTGAAGAATTAAATGAAAAGAAAAAAAAACTCACCTGATTCTGATGGATTTTCACGCCCATCACATGCCAGATAAAACCGTTCTCTCGACGGATGGTTGTCACAGACGGATGGCTGGCAAGGATCCAAAAATTCTTCCTTCTTTGGGCAAAATGGAACCAGGTTTGACTTAGGAGCCCCCAATCGATATAGCGTGTCACTCTCGTCTCATGCATTTCTTGCATGTATTTCTTGTGAGATAATCTAGTAAATGCGACAGGCTGGTTTAGAACGAAATTGGTCATTCTGCTGGTTTTCAACCAATAGGTCGCACAGAGTGCGGATGAATGATCGAGTCGTTGCACCCAGATTTTCTGGATCAATGAAGGAATAAGAGGCCAGCTGGCTGGGAATGGAAGGAGGCAGAATCGCCTGTTTCTCAGACATCGTTTCGGTTAGGGATCTTGGGTTCGACGATCTTGACTATATAAATAAAAGGTGTCAATGGCGTGGTAAGATGCCGGTGCAGGACATGCATTATGTAGGGTATGTAGGGTTCCAACAACCGTAATGGCTATTACCACATACCTACTTAGATATCTTACATAAAGATGGACTTACTGGATTCTAGATGGACGGCAGGTCGAATGGTACCTGGTAGGAATAGGAAGATAAAGGGGATGTAGAAACCAGGCCAAGCAGTTGCCGGGGAACACATGCCGTTCATGCACCCCTGCAACAATTGCAAATCGTAGGAGACGCAAGCACAGATGGATGAAGCAGGTTGTATATCCGTACTGTACATAGACCCCGCCTTGAGGGGGAGACGCTGCAAAACACCAGATCTGGCCCCGGCTCTTTGAGCCGGCGGTAAATTGGAATATCCAAACTACGCATGGGCTCAAAAGTGCGCGCAACACGGACAATGATGAGAGGAGAATGGGCTATAAATTGTACAGGATATCTGGGTGATGGTATTTCTAACTATACAAAAAAAGGGGGAGGAGGGAGGGTGGATGAGCTGGGTGTCTGTCTCTTTCTCCTTCTCCATTCTCATGTGTGATTTCATAATAAAATATTGTAGCCGCCCCTTCTTTCGACTTGTTCCCGCATGGCTATTCAGGTTCCACTTGATTTTAGCGTCATGGTAATTTTGTTTCCCTCGATGAATTATCACTCTTTGATTTCGTACCAGAGCCACGGCGTCATGGTCGAAAAGAGACGGCACCCAACTTTCCCGATCACTCCCTCGTATTCATGCGATAGAACTTCCTAACCGGGGAATATACCAAATAACCACCCGTAACACGTATAGACTCCGTACCCCGAATGCACCATGCGATTCTCCGAGATTGATATCAATGCGATGCGGATGCTCCATCGTCCTGACTGAGTATCGTATCTATTTCATGTAATCGATCCTCTACTTCTGCTCCTGCTTTACCACCGGTGCATCGGGAACCTTGACGTCGGAGAAGTCGTCCTGGCCGACGGCGCGGATGGTGAATGCGTCTGCAAAAATAATGATGAGGATGATTAGTACATGTTACCCCCCAGCGAGTAGAATCGACACGCTTCGCAACAGCGCTGGAAAGAGTGCAGGTCGGGACGTACAGACGCCGATGCAGAATGCGAACAGACTGATCCCGGTCACGGCATTTTTGAACAGGTAGGGCCGGCGGGCACGGAGGAGGGCGGCACCGGCACGGTAGTCCTTGCCGTAGTATGAGGAGTTGAAGCTGTGAGGGGTAAGAGCGCAGTGTTAGTCGATGTACTTTTCGAAGGTTGAGGCGGAACAGAGCGGGGAATAGATTGACCGGAGCTAGCCAGGACCTCAAACGTACATTCCAGCGGGCATCTTGGATACGAGGAGGAATAAAGGACCAGAGGAGCAGTTAGAAAGAGGAAAGAAAACACCAGGGCGAGCAATTGGCTGGCGACGCGGATGCTGACGGTTGGAGTCGAGCGTTGAAGATATTCAAAAGGCCGGTCTTGTCTTGGCGTCATGTGTTCCGCGAAGTGGACGAGTATGGATGCAGGGAGTTTGCAAAGCTGAGCGGACGCAGTGCCTCTGTGGTTTTTACTGGACGCTGGGATAGCATCATTCTACATTATTTATTCTTTACATAATACTACTGATGATTGTTATCAAGGCTGTGTTGTGGAAAACGTGCGAGGCGAAGGCATAGGGCTGAGGGCTGCGACTCTGGCGCTGGGCCGGGCCTAGCGTGCGTGTCCCAAGCTGCGGCGACATGCTCACTGAACGGGAGCTTCGCCTCTCTCCTTCACTCCCACCGCGCTGCTGTAGCCTCGACGCTCTTTACCCCTGCTTCCCTTCACCTCGCAGCCCCCCCAAGGGCCCTATTGTCCTACCGGTACTGGGCTCAATTGTCCCGGATCTGCCCTCCGAATAGTCATCTGGCGTCCACTTCCTTCAGCCTGGCTCCGCGTGGCTGGGTCGGCTCTTCACTGCCCTCGTACAGTCCCAACCGACGTAGAACACACAAAATCCTCCCTTTCCCCACACAACCTCAGAAATACCTGCGATATACTGTTTCCTTGCCTTCCGCGACGGGTTCCGTGACGAGTCCTTTGCCCGAGCCACCATGGCTCAACCGACGAGCAGCCTCTCGGAGCAGCTATCCCAGCTCGAGGCCGCTCGCAACCTCGTTCTGGGCGACGCTGCTTTCTACCCGCAGATCGTGGAGGGCGTCCTGCCCATCATAGGCGTCAACGCGCGACTCGAGCTGCGACGATGGGGTGCCGAGTTTCTCGCAGAGACGTTTGCTAGCCCCGCTCTGGCAGCGGCGCAAAAGGAGAAGCTGGCGGGAAACGCGCTGCAGACCGTGCGGGAGATACTAGAAATGCCGGAGGAGGATACGACGGTTATCAAGAGCCTGGTGCAGACCGCCGCAAGTCTGTACCCGCATGTGTTCAGACATATGTAGGTGGCCTCTTTTTACTCTCTTCTGGCGTTGTATGGAGTGCCCGGGATATAGGTGTATTCGTAGATCCTGCTGGGAGTTATGTTACTAGCTGGGCTGCCGTTCTGTGGAAATCACGCATCTAACAGCATGAAAATTACAGCATAAATCATCCTGAAGATAAAGGCCCGTGGGAGAAAATGATGGCCGTCAAACAGAACATCCTCCGAAGATGGGACGCAGCCCCTCACCCAGTCAAGGTCTGCTGTATCAAGTTCGTGCAGAGAGTCGTCCACGTTCAGACTCCCGGTTTGATATCGGATCCAAGAGTATGTGCCTAGGACCCAGACCACACTTCGTTTCCTCGATGTTGACGTTTTCCAGCGCCCGGAGCAAAATGAGACGTCCCTATCTATCGTTCCTAGAAACCACCCGGTTCTCACACTTCAGAACCTGGAGGCGGAGGCTTCTGGCCTGCTAGACAGGCTGTTGACCGTCTTCCAGGAGAATTCAAAGTGCGCATTCCTACCTCTCCTTCGTGATGGGGCTGTACTGACGGAACCAGTGATGCCATCCTTGTCAATGCTACATTAAACTGCCTCGCGGTCTTGATACGAAGCCGACAGTCGATTGCGAACAAGATCATCAATTCGATCCTTAATTTCAATCCTCTCAAGCAGATAAATTCTCCGATGACCCCAACTCTCCGCGTGTGCGTGAAGTCGATGGAACGCACAACCAGGGCGTTGTTGATAAACGTCTTGAAGAGGTGTGTAGCACATGCTGTGCGGTCGAATACACGCTGACCATGCCCACAGGAACCCGAACACGCCTTTGGCCGGCAGAATACAGCAGTACCTTGATCGGCTGTCCGAGTCTCGCCTTGATATCTTCGATGAGGCGTCTCGGAAGCGTGGACTACCCGCTGAACCAACGGACGGACTTGATAATGCCAAACGGGCAAGGCTCGATGCTGAAACACCCCCTCTGATCAAAGTACCGCCTCTCCCGCCTGGGCCAATCAGCTGGGCACAGCTGTTTACTCTGACGGAGGACGTTGGACTTTCAACTTTCGACGTAAAGCAGCTGCCTGTCGATCTTGTTGTCCGAATCACTGTTCCTGTCCTCGCCCGTATCGACCAGTCCGCGTTAAACCAAGCAATTGATGTATGCCGTTCCAAATCCTTAGCTTTCTACAATATGTGCTGATATTTGCTATATAGGCTGTGCGTTCTCGTTATCAAACCCTCAGCGCAAGGCAGGCACAGCAGCAGCAGGCACCAGTCGAGGAGGAGGATGATGACTACGAACCCGAGTACACCCCTATGGATGTTCCGGAAAATGTTGCTGCCCAGGCCGAAGCTGTCTCCGCCGAAGCTGCAGAACTTGAGCAGCCAGATCTAGTGTCGCTGGGTCCATTTGTCCTGCCACAGCCGCCGCCTCTGACAGTAGAAGAGGCGGGAGACATAGGGCGAAGCACCGTTGAAAGAGTATTCAACATGATGACAACCATGGACCCACCGCAGAAAACCATTAAAGGCCCGAGCCAGCAACAGCTCGGTTTCGCAAGGCTGGCCGCCAGCACATTCGATAGGGATGCATGGGTGACGTTACTTACCAGACTTGCCACGAGAGCTTCTGCCGGTCTAGAAGCGGACGAGGATCACGTAAAAACCGAAAATGGCGTCGCGACGAGGAAAAAACCGGCGATATCTGACGCGATACGTGAGATGCTATATCGATATATACTCGAAGATTTCAGATCGAGGATCAACATCGGTATTTCGTGGCTCAACGAAGAATGGTATAACGATCGAATACAATTGACATTTACGGCGACGCGGCATCGAGAAGAATCCGAGGAGGTGTATGTCCCTCTTCACTATGATCGCTGGGCGTTACGGCTACTCGACGGTTTCCTACCGTATCTTGATGCACGAGATAAAGTGCTCATACGGTTCTTGAGCGAACTTCCAGAAATAAATATTCCGATTATCGAAAGGGTCAAGAGCCTAGCAAAGGACCCGGAGCGAGTAAACCTATGTGTGCAGGCTTTGCTGTATGTTCCCCGCGGTGGTTTCCACTGTCTGAAGAGATTCAGGGCTGACGCACTCCAGATATCTTATTATGTTCCGCCCACCGGCTAGGGAGCTGTGTCTAGATGCTCTGGAAGACATCTATCATACTTGTAAGTTGCTCTTCTGGATTCCGTTAGCTTCCTCACGGCCTGTCTGACCAGTCACAACAGATGAAGAGTCTCGTCCGTCGGCCGGCAAGATCCTTCTCAAGTGGCGACCACATGTTGTCGAGCAGCAGCAACCGCAGCCTCCAAGCCAGCCGGGCGAACCCGAAACCGGTACTACCGCGAATGGCGTCAATAAGCCCACAGAAGCGTCCCAAGAGGCCGCAGAAGCCGAGTCACAGAGGGATACTCCCGTTATCCAACAGCAGCACCAGGAAGTGGGCGCGGCGGCTGGCTGAGTGTTCCCAGCCACGCGGGCTGAACGAATAGACGTGCACAGTTCTTCTGATCTAGTTGCATACCCCAAGCATAGGCGGTTGATGACTGCAAGCGGCCCCTGCTGTTTTGTATCCTACTGTACCTGTATTCAGCTAAGGCCTCTGTATTATTTTATATTTGTAATTAAGGCGTTCTGCATGCCGGGGCATCACAACCACGGGTTTATTTCAATGGCATTTCTTAGCATCAATATCGCAAATCTTTATCTGCATCAATGATTTGCTCTGTTATCGTGAAAAGGGGACATGAGACCATGACTTCTCTAGTTCTGTACATCCAGCAAATTCGCACCTCGCAGTTTTGACGTCATGCCATTGGCCATAAACATCACTCTTAAAGGCCATATTTTCATTTCTCATGATAGTCTTCCAATTCCATCACAAGAGTAGACCGAGCCTAGCTCTTTTGGACGCAAACAAGCCGCTATCCGTCCAGTCTCTTCTCCCCACGAGCAGTTAGTTAGCTTACTCTGCCGGCCGTCTACGACTCCGAACCACAGAGGCCTTGAAATACTTCTGATACCGTTTCAGATCGAACGACCGAGCTCTCAGGATCCCCCGCCCAGCAGAACGTCCGACAATGATCATCAGATAATACTACCTTCTTCCTCCCAATCCCTACCACTGCTACTGCTACTGCTACTATTACTACTCAAGTAGACAGTACACGGACACGTCGTGTACGCAAAGTCTCGTACTCCGCGAGTCAGAGAAACTCCGACTCGGTGTCCACTTTCCAGACCGTCCCGAAGATCCTCTTTTTCTTTTTCTTCCTTTCCTCTTCATCATTTTCTTCTTTGTGTGATTGAGGACGAGGACGAAGAGGTATCAACACCGGATAAACCCCCCAACATCTTCATCTTAAACCCGCACACTCATCCCCTTCCGACGGTCGGCGGTTCGGGGAGGTCGAGGACAGATTGCAGGACTTCAGTGTCCATGAGGGAGCTGTAGAAGAAGAGGAAGTGCGGTTTGAAGGGTTCTTTCTCTGCGGCTTCTTCTTTACCTGAAGGCTTGGAGATCTCCAAGCCGGGTTTATCAGTGGCGGCGGTGGTGGGTTTCTGCGCGATTGTAGGTTGAGTTCGTGCTGATGTAGGCGGAGTTTGAGGCAGTGAGTGTGTCCGAGTTTGAGATACCGGGGGTTCTCTTTACTTTAGAGAGAGATGGCGGCGGTGGAGGAGGGGGAGGAAGAGGTGGTTGTGGTGGTTGTCTATTGCGGCCGTCTGTCTGCGTAGATTGTTCTTGATGAGGGTCCATGTATGGTATTTTTGTCTGTCTCTTCCCATATTTTGTAGGACAAGTAAGAGATAGAGACTCTCAAGATGTCAGGGATGTCTTCTAGAGGGCTTTTGACACATGATGTGTAAGGAGCGCAAGAACAATTACAATTGTTGCCTACTATCACGTGCAAGAAGATCATCTGGTGGTGGTGAGATAGATGATTGATGGAACTGCCTCGTTCATTTGTGCATTAGTGCCATATATGGATACTATGTAGTCTTTGGTGTAATAATAAATGTTTGTCTGCAATGATATTCAGTAGAGAAGACTCCTTGGTATTGTTTTTCTAGATTTGCATGCATCTCTTTGTTTATACGAGGCTGAGTGTAATCCTTGGGAGAGAGGCGACAAGATATTTTTGATTGGTATGGGTTGTGTTTTATTATTGAACTGCTGTCGATCTTTAGAGTCTGATTCGGATATCATCGCCTTTGTAGCATCTCAACCCCTTCTCTTCCAGGAGAATGTATATGGGTACCGTCTCAGATCCCCCAGTTTCGTTAAACGGTTCGGTTCAATCGATCAATGATAAATTCAATATAAGCACTACTTTCGTATATTGACCAAGTGTCTAACGGATACATCTTCAAGCTTAACCCGAAACTACATATCCTCGGAGACTTTTCCGCACCAGGGAGCTTTCCCTTCCCGCTCGCTCTCTTCTCCGCAACCCTAGATAGATCTTGCCCCGTCCCGTCCGTACGCATCCCTGCCATGCAGCGGTCTTTGCAGTAGTCAGTGGCCCTCGTATTATGGATCTCGCAATGCGGAGATCAGCCCAAATTGCCGATGCCTTCTGATTCAAAAGGGCGTGGATACCGCTCGTAGGTGGGAGATGCAGCCATGATACTAAGTACTACTTAATGGTATAGTATCCAGCTACATTTTGGCCCTACCATTTACTATAATAAGTATTGTACATACATAATTCCGCCATGACGGACTCCAGGAAACCCGTCGTTCTCCACCTCGGCGATCCCGTCCGGTACAACCCCTCCATCTACGAGCGATTCGCGTCCCAGTTCACCATCATCCGGCCCTCGGCCGAGGAACGCCAGCGCCACGCCTTCATGGCCGCGCTGAAGGAGAGACGATGGGGCGACTTCGACGCCGTCTTCCGTCCGTTCTGGAACACGGGCGGGGAGATGGGCCGCTGGAATCGGGAGCTGATCGCGCTCCTCCCGGCGACGGTGAAGGTGTTCGCGAGCGCCGGGGCAGGGTTCGATTGGGCGGATGTGGATGTCCTTGCGGAGCATGGTTTGTTTGTTTGCTTTCTCTATTTCTTTCTTTTAGTTTGCTCAGGAGGAAAAGGAAGCTTCTTTTAAAATTAGAACTAACACTGTGAAGGCATCCTCTACTGCAACGGCGGCTCCGCGCCCGCAGAAGCCGTCGCCGACACAGCCCTCTTCCACATCATCGCCGTCTTCCGCAACCTGACCTGGTCGCATCTCGCCGCGCGATCGGGCGACCCCGAGCAGTGGCTGGAGGCGCACCACAACGCGCCCCTGACGGCCTGGAACCCGCGCGGCCGCGTCCTGGGCATCATCGGACTGGGCACCATCGGCTACGCGGTCGCGAAGAAGGCCTACCTCGCGCTCGGCATGAAGATCTACTACCACGACGTCGTGCGCAAGAGCGAGGAGCAGGAGCGCAGCGTTGAGGCTGTCTTCTGCGCCTCGAACGAGGAGCTCGTCGCGCGGTCCGACTGCATCGTCCTCGCGACGCCCTTCTCCGGCTCGAGGCTCGTCGACGCAGACCTCCTGCGGCATTTCAAGCAGGGGTCGCGGTTCGTGAACATCGCGCGCGGCAAGCTGGTCGATGAGGACGCCCTCATCGCTGCTCTCGAGTCCGGGCAGATCTTCGCTGCCGGGCTGGACGTGCATGCGAACGAGCCGCACGTCCATCCCAAGTTGACGAAGATGAGGAATGTGATGCTGACGTGCCATAATGGGGGAGGGGCGGTGGAGACGAAGATTGGGTTTGAGAGGCTGGCCATGGAGAATATTGAGAGGGTGTTGACTGGGAAGGAGCCGTTGACGGCTGTTAATAAGCATATTTTGAAGCAGTAGGATGGATGTATTCAGATATCAGTAGGAATAACAATCACCTACATCGAATTTCATATGTCCACAGTGCATCTGCAATAGATCCAGGCATTCATTCGAGAAATGGGATAGATGTTCAAGGATACCTTCTATTTGACTTCTATATAGACTCATTAACCAGGAAAATGGGAACGCTTTCATAAAGTCGAGGTACCTATCTACCTAACCCGGATTCAGACACAAATATAAAACGAAACACAGAAACTGCCGTACACCCACAGCTATGCTCCCGTACGGTGGGCAGATGGCGTAGACATCAATCATAACACACCAGATAGGATCTACCTACTCGGTTCTCAACACTCGCGGCCCCCGCTTCTTAGTGGCCCTCTTCTTCTTGTGGCCCTTGTCGAAGGCGACGGCACTGTTGTGGTCGCGGCCGAAGTTGTCAAGATCCTTGACCTTGTAGATGCGGATAATCCAGTTTTCAGTCGTGAAGGCTTCCTCCAGCGTGGTGAGCTGTGGGCCTTCTGCGGGTAGTCTTGCGCCGCGGACACGGTCTATTGCCTGGCCGGCTGGGAAGAGAGAGTTGTAGTTGTAGTACGACATCTTGTACCTGTTCGTGGAGTTAGCATTGCGTATGCACAACACAGGGCTATTGCGCAACTCACATCAGGCTGTTACGCATGGTTGGGGTTGCCTGATCGTCAACACGGTACTCCCCGCGCGGGGTGAAGAATTCCCGTTCCTTGACTTCATCAGGCCAGATTCCCTCGGCAATACGGACCATCCAGAGGAACTTGTTGATATCGTCCCCAGAGTAACCGAGCAATCCTCCGAACACGACAAGCACGTAGTCAACGTCGTGCTGTCTGAGAATGGGGTAGCTGACTTCCTCTCTGGAGCTCATCGCTTTTCCGACAGTAGCAATATGCGTGTTGTTCCACGTGTTGTTATCAACGAGGGTAGGCCGATCAGCCATGCCGCCGATTTGGTATCCGTAATCCCACCAGGACATTACCTTGGCGTTCTGCGGAGTGTTCTGACGAAGCCAGTAGTAAGCCTCGCGGTAGTCGTCAATGATGACCTGGCTACCGTCAGACATCCGGCTTGCCAGGACAACAGACGGCGAAGAGTACGCGTTGGACGTGACCCATGTGCAATGTGCAACAAATAGGAGCAGATATGTCACCACTGAGGATGTCATGATGAGTTTGGAAAGAGTCGAGGTAATCCCGACCGCACTGCCGTTGGGTTTTGCCTGCGTAGCCGAGCTTGGAGAGAGAACCATATAGGTGTCCAAAATCTGAGACAACGCCATGGCAGCCGCAACACAAACGACAGGGGTCAGGGTCAGCATCAATCTGACCATGACGCCAGCGAAGTAACTCGCAAGAACGGCATAAATGATAATAAACACATGCTCGTCCTTGAGCCTGCGGAAGCATATATAGACACCCGCTGGGAAGAGCCAGATCAAGAAGTTGAGGTCAAAGAAGAATGCCGGCCACGCGGTAGGCTGGTGTTCTGAAACAGACGCTATGATGGGAATGTGTATCTTAGCGTAGCCAGTGTCCCACAGAGAGTAGAAACGACCGCTCCACGGCGCGATAACTCCGGAGACGGTGAGCAGGACTAATCCAAGGAATGAAACTCCGAAGATAAGTATAATCATGCTGGTGACGAGCGTCTGAAACTGCCTGCTAGGGACCTGCGCTCGGAGAAATTCCGCAAAGGCTACAACTTGCAGCAAGCCAAAGATACCTAGAGAAAGAGTAAGTCTACTTCCTTCTACGGGTAACCTAACCACTCACCTAAGGCGGACATGTGATCGCTGTTCCGAACGGGTAAGAAACCAACGAACGGAATCTGCATGCTCGCCAACGTTCCCAGAGCATACCATGTAGTATAACTGATGTACAATCTCGAGCTGTATCTTCCCATGCAGATAAGGACGAAAGCATGCAATGGGATCATGTTCGTGATGAAAACGTATCCACCCCAAGCGGACACCATGTATCCGTACGACAGCGCCGTCAGAGCCCCCCACATGATGGACCCGTTCTTGACTGCCTTGATCCAGAGAAAGAAGGTAAACACCAGGAGGAAGATTGCAATAGCCTCGTTATCGTAACTACCGGCAACCGATCTGGAGATATAACCAGGGGCAATGCCCATGAAGGCAGCTGCAAGGAGACCAGCGGAGGGAGAGGGCGACACTTCACAGGTCAGGAGATACATGGCCAGTGCTGTCAGGCCGGAAAATCCTGGTGCAAGCAGGACACATATGTTCCGGATATCAACGGGAATTGTGAGAAAACGTAATATGTGGTAAATAACGCCGCTGGTGACCATCAAGCCTGGATAAAGCGTGCCTCCAGTGACACGCCCTAGAGGATGCCATGTTCCTGCAAGAGAAACCCTGTCAGCATATCAATGTGCCACACCAGGTGACAAAATCATTGCTATAAGGAAAAGCTGGAGAATTGATGGAGTCAGGATCAAAGGGGAGCTCTTACGGTCATCAAACCAGTCCCAAAAGCTGTAGAACCCATGTTGCACAAGGTATTTCGTTGCTCTAAAGTTGAACCAAGGATCGACTGATATATGAGCGCGTCAATATCGTCCCTCCAAAAAGATAATTTTGCTCGATGGGGAAAAAGATGGCTGTAAACATGGATAGGCGGACGGGTACGTACACTCGTGAATTATACTCTCAAACCCTATTGCAATAAACTGTCAGCAAGCAAATAGAACTTCCACCTCCTACTCATCGACGAGCATCTGCAGAAGAATACCACGTACTAATGACACTGAACAATCGACTCGACACGGCAGCGGCGGCGATCGTGCACAGAATGATGACCCGCAGAAGGCCGCGCGTATTTCTGTTTGTGTCCCCCTTCAAAAGAGGGTCAATTGAAACGGAGGCCATAATGGCCAACGAAGAAAAGGACGAAAATCCAATGAGAAGTCAAAAGAGAGTAGTGTTTGCCCGGTCCGGGAGCTGAGGGGGGGAGATGGGAGTACGAGAGCTCCGCAAGGTGGTCTCTAGGTCTTGGCGCGAGACGACGCAAGCAATGCCCAGCGGGTGGCCCGTGAGGCTCTGCGGAAACAACGCCCTACCTCTGGGCTGCTCCCCGCACAACGCTTATTGATAACCGTCTGGATCGGCGTCACCAGGAGCTCAAGGGCCTTTCACTATTCCCTTCTTTTCACTAGTTCCTTTCTGGACCATCTCTCCTTCAATCTCGTTCATCGCGCTTCAGTTACCACTGCCGCTCACGCCATGGATCTCCCACCGCTCTCTTTGGACCAGCTTTCGAAGGTGCTGGCATCCGCTCCCAGTTACTCAGCACTCTACGACACGCTCTTCCAATATGAGAGTCAGGCCTGTCTTCTCTTCACAGACACTCACTTGACCGGTGACCCGGAACTATTAAGTGCTTTTTATTCATCACTCCTGTTTTCCTTGCTTCTGACAGATCAGATGTCGGTACCATCTACGCCCTATATAGATCTAACTATATATACCTAACAAGCTCATCATAGTAATGAGGCCCGTATGGCGACGCATCGGATGCCGCCAACTCTGGTGAAGGACGATCCTACTCTGCAGAACTGTCTCGCCTTGTTGCGAGCCGTCTGGCAGAACAACCATGCTCAGGTGTATAAGATCCTCAGAGAGTCGCCGTGGCCGGATGTCCTGAAGGGGATAGTGCAGAGCTACGAATGTCAGTTGAAGTGCCCTCCTATTCGGGGACAATGTGCTAAATTCGGTGACAATAGCATATTTCCAGGATAAGACATTCAAGGAAGTCAGTAGGGCGTATGAGGCCATCAGACCGGCCACAGCGGCCGCCTATCTTGGCCTCGGCCGGGTCTCCGATGAAGACCCCGATCCGGCTGTAATAAATGCATTTACGGCACGGGGATGGAGCTGGGATGGAGAGGCAAAATTGCTGCGACCCAAAGTGATCGCAACTCCACCAGAGCCAGCGGTCCTGAAATCTAACGGAATGAGCCAAATTGTGGGGTTAATTGGTAACTACGGTGGCTGAAAAGGAAGCATGAGGTCTGGCTTGTATGCTATGCTGCATCACCAGAAACTGGTGCAGAAGAAAGATGAGAAGACTCATCTGACTCCGATTCGGAGGCTTCCTTGACAGACAGGTTTCCCACTTACCCCCAGTGGTCCGGCGCCACAGCCGAATGCGATCATCACCCGACGCACTCTGAGAACACCACTGGTCCGGTGGAGGATAGGCGGTCCGGTCTGAACATACAAAGAAGTTTCCTGCTCCCCAAGGCCAACCGTAGTGTACAGACATGCACGACGAACCAGGGTATGTACAAGACGGAGGTAGTGTCTATAGATAGATTTTTTCTTTTTCGCTCGCAATGACACCACATTGGGAATTTAGACGAAACAATCATACATAGCTGGTCCCTCTATGCCAAGTCCTCTTGCTTCTAGTGCCCGGGGAGGGTACGGGATCTTCGGACCCTCACGCTGTTCCCAGGGTCTGCCAACAACCAGCCATTCCCTACATGTTCACCCTAGTTCTCCCTTTATTTCGAAGTTTCGGCTGCCTTCCAGTTCAAGTATGCTTCCAGATCGAACCGGCTGTCCTCGGGATCCGTGATGACTGTAGATTTTCGTTAGCGCCCAAACTCAGATGTGGTTCCCATTCTTCCGGTGACAATGCCGAAAAAAAGGCCGGTCAAGGGAAGACAAAACCAAGGGACATACTTCCACCGGTCTCTGCCTTCTGCTCTGGCGGCGCATTCTTCTTCCTCCACTCTGCCTTAGCCTGCTCAATCAGTGCCTCCTTGCGCTTGTATTCCCGCTCGATCTCTGCGGCCTTTGCGTGGGCATTGAGGGAGGACTGGTGGTAGGCGCCGTAGACAAGACCAGCTACGAGAGCTGAATATCGGAGAACCTGCGTGGATGGCCGGGTCAGCAAAGAATGCAGGTCATCCCAAGGGCAGTTGCCGCTTGGAAGAGTGCGGGACCGGAGACTCACGTTGACACCCTGCGAAGTCGCCATGCTGGGGAGAACCTGACCCTCCGAGGCAGGAAGAGAGAGAGAAAGAAACAAAAAGGGAGGAGGGTTCCGGAGATCAAACGACCGGCGGACACGTCACCAAGGGTATCGGCTGTCAATGGCTGGCAGGACAGGATGCGTGCCTGGGCTTCTCAAGCTGGTCGCGGGCGGACTCGTGCTGGAGGGAAGACGAAGTCCCTGTCGCGAGTTTTTCCGGGCCGCCGGACGTCCCTTCAGTGCCCGTTCGGCTTATGTCATCCGCGCAGCCCGGCGCGCGGAACGGGGCCTACATACAACGCGGGTAGCGAGTGGGAGAGCGGGCGACCTGTTTGTATGGAATCCACGACGCTCTGCAGCATACAAGATGGACCCGCCCAAGATGACGACGATGCAACAGCGCAAGGAGGAGATCCTTGCCAAGCGCGCGAAGCTCGCAGAGCTGAAGCGCCAGCGCGAGTTGAGGCAGAAGGAGTTTAACCAGAGTCGGCAGAGCATCAGCGATTCCTCGGAGGTACGTAGCCCATTCCGCGACCCGTTCGCGGTATATCCATTATTTCTGACACATCGATGTCCAGATTGCCTCTCCTGCGCCGCATCGTCACTCTACCAGTAGAGAAGAGCTGGACAGTCTAATCTCCCGGCTCGTTGACCGTCCCTCATCCGCATCCTTCAGGGACAGCGGGGATTTCTCTTCTCGGAGAGGAAGCAGACCAAATTCCGTCCTAAGTGCCAGCCAGCTCAGCGGAGAGAACGGCGATACCTTCACTCTTCCTACGCGACCGGCATCCCAGTCCGTTGCGACGCAAACCATATCGACGGGCCCTCTCCCGCTCCCCGCGGAGCCACCCCCCGAACCGAAACCTGAAATCATCACCTACAGCAAAGGTGTTCAGACGGATGAATGGAAGCAGCCACCAGGGGGTTCTGCAGATGACGCTGTGGAGTCGGGGGATGATGAGTTCCAGGAAACATCGCGGGCGAACAAAAGGCTGAGCAGGAGAGAACGTGAACGCGACGAGGAGATCCGGGAGAAGCTCCGCAAAGAGATAGAGGAGGAGTTGCAGGCCACCAAGCAATTTGCAGAAGATGGACCTGTGCCGCAATCTACACAATTACGATTTCCTCTACGTACGCTCACTGACGACGAGCTCAATGCAGTCATCTCATCGGAAGACTTCTTAGACTTTGTTGACCGGTCGACCAAGGTGATTGAGCGGGCATTGGACGAAGAGTATGATGTCTTGGCAGACTATGAGGGAGGCGTCAACGGTGAAGACGACGAGGAAGATGAGTATGGGAAGAAGAGGAGGGGGATCAAGGAAGTTGCGCAGTTCTGGGACGAGCGATGGAGCAAGAAGCGCATGATCAGCGACTTGAGCTTCTCTCCGAAGGTACACAGCGTTCCATCTCATCTCACCGTCATTGTTCCACAACTAACCACTGACACATCTTCATTTCACAGTTTCCAGAGCTTATTCTGGCTTCCTATACCAAGAACCCCACAGCCCCTCATGAGCCCGACGGCCTGGTGCAGATCTGGAACCAGCATCTGCACTCTCGGCCAGAGTACATCTTCCACTCGACCTCCGACATCCTCACCGCAAAATTCTCTCCTTTCCACCCGAACCTCATCGTGGGCGGTTCGTACTCTGGCCAAGTCCTGCTATGGGACACCCGCTCCTCGCGCGCAGGCGGAGGGGCGCCGGTGCAGAAAACGCCCCTGACCGGGTCCGGACACACCCATCCGGTCTACAGCATTGCCATCGTAGGCACGCAGAACGCTCACAATATCCTAACGGCGTCGACAGATGGTGTTGTCTGTGGCTGGACGGTCGACATGCTGTCGCAGCCGCAGGAATACCTTGAACTCACAACCCCTCCACCCTCCAAGACGGAAGACCTCGCACCGACCACGATGTCTTTCCCGCAGTCCGATCCGACCTTCTTCATCGTCGGCACCGAAGAAGGCGGCATCTACCCCTGCCACCGCTACGACCGCGCAGGCGCCAAGGCCGGGACGGACCACCGCCTCGCATACCGCGGCCACGCCGCCCCGGTCATGTCGACGGCCTTCCACCCCTCGCGCGGCCCTGTCGACCTGGGCGACCTGCTGCTCAGCTCCAGCCTCGACTGGAGCGTGAAGCTGTGGCGGGTGCGCCCGCCAGCGGCGACCTCGGCGACCGCCTCGTCGGCCGTCGCGACGCCGCAGGTCGTCGCCCCGATCCTCGACCTCAACCGCGAGGACGTCGTCTACGACGCGCGCTGGTCCCCGCACCGCCCGGGCGTTTTCTCCCTCGTCGACGGCGCCGGCAACCTCGAAATCTGGGACCTGTACACCGACACCGAGGTCCCCGTCGTGCGGACCACCCCGTCCCGGGGCCGCGGAGGCGTGCTGACCAAGAGCCTCAACAAGGTCGCCTGGGAGGAGCGCGAGGGCAGGCGCATCGCGACGGGAGGCCTCGACGGCGTCGTCACCGTCTTCGAGGTCGGCAAGGGCCTCAGCGGTACGCCGGAGGAGGTGCCGGCCGAGGAGTGGGCGGGTGTCAAGCGGTTGGTTGGCAGGCTGGAACAGCGGGATCGGGCAGACGTGAAGTGATGGCAGCCAGTAGTTGTGTCTTGTTTAATTCCATCTTTCCGCACAATGTATACCCTACTTTTTCATTCTTCTTGGACGAGCTTCGGTCTGTTGATTCTCCCTGTTCTGTGCGATCAACTTATGAATGATACCTATGTAGCGCCTCCGGTGTAACTAACTAACCTAACTTCGTCATAATAATGTACCCACTGTACGTTGCTGAAGAATGTCCCCCTGATTCGTTCCCCATTTTTTGAACCCCCTTTTCGCTTTATCTATCTATTTCCCTTACTCTGTACGGTATTATTGGGATGCCCACCCAGTCCTGGCCTTACATCAATCAAGAGGAAAGGCCAAATACGAAGCAATTAAAGATAACATAATGACAGATTAGACGTCACCTAGCATAATATTATATAATCATAATACTAATATAATGGTAAACATACATTATCGTGTACATGTCATTCGTCAGTCAGTCAGTCAGTCGGTTCCATATATGTCCTCTAGATCGGTATATCTTCGTAGATGTGTAAACGGCCGCATCGTTGTCTGTTTGTCTTCTTTCATTTTCACCTCAGGCCGCAGGGCCTCTATTAATCAGACCAAGATGTAAGCAAGTAAATAAATGATTCGTCAATAGGTGTACCTGAAGCCGGGCTGGAGATGTGATTCGTATGTTAGCAACCACGTCAGGCCTGATCTGCTCAGGATTTTGATGGAATTTTTTAAGGGAACAGAAGGTAATGTCTGCCAGCTTACCACACCCTCGAGAGTCACTCTCCCCCGGGTCTGCCTCCGGTTCGCGATGTACAAGTGCACAGTGAATGCCGCAACGATGGAGATCATGAGGATGTGTGAGCTGGTTTGTGCCGTTAATTTAGTACATGGACTGTATATATATAGTTCTGAAGGCCAAACAACTAGGTTGGGTACCTACCCAATCGACACCCACACCGCAGTCTGATACTCCGGCGCCTCCCTCTGCCTCACGATAAAGCTCCCCGCGATCCCGCCCAGCCCGTTACACGCCGTCACCGCCGCGGCGGTCGTGGCGCGCTTCCACTGCCCGACGACGTTGTTGGCCTGGTACGCGTTGAGCGCGGCCCAATTGGAGACGTACGCGCCCGTCGCGAGGAACGTGCCGACGTACCGCACGGCGACCTGCGTGGACGCGGGCAGACCGAACATCAGGAAGCCGGCGATGAGGCAGAGGGCGTTGAGCGTGATCAGGGGCCCGCGGATGCGGTAGGTGTCGCCGAGGAGGGAGGTGAGGAGGACGGGGATGATGGCGTAGTAGTAGGGCTGGTGCGCTTGTTAGACTATTTGAAAATAAAAAAAATTAATTGAGCGTTGGCAGTTCTTGACGTGCGTACCGGCGCAGAGAGCAGGATGGACTTGTTCGTGGAGAACCCCATGCCCGATTGCAGGATGATGGGCAAGAAATACGACAGGGAGGTCGAGACCAGGTTCAGCAGGAAAAACAGACAGCAGAATCCGTATATCTTGGGGTCGAGGAAGTGCACCAGCACCTTGGACCAGGAGAACGGCTCGGGAACGACGTCGTCCCGGTCGGCCTGGATCCTCCGCGTGGCCACCAGGGCCTCCGACTCGGAGAGGAAGTAGAAACTCCGCTGCGCGTTCTCGGGGAAATCGACCATCCACCAGTACGTCACGATTCCTATCGTGCAGGTGACGAGTCCCTGGACCAGGAACATCCACCGCCAGCCCGCCAGCCCGGCGCGGCCGTCGAGATGGTTGAGCCCGTAGTTGACGATGCCGCCGGTGGCGAGGACCAGGACCTCACCGGACTGGAGAAAAGCAAAGCGGAGCTGCTGCTCCTGTCTCGTGTACCAGGTGCTGATCAGATATGTCAGGCCGGGGTAGATCCCGGACATGGAGACGCCCAGCAGGACACGCAGCACGATCATCTGCTGCCATGTCCGGACGAACGCGGTGCAGAGGGTGATCAGTCCGAAGCAGAAGGTGATGAACGCGAACCAGATGCGCGGACCGATGAAGCGCACTGCAAGGGTCGAGGGGAGCTGGAAGACCACGCTGGCGACGGTGAAGATGAATATCGAGACGGAGTAGCGGTTGCCCTCCAGGTCCAGGTCGCTCAGCATGCTGGTCACCGACGCGGACGAGATGATGCCCGAGTCGAGGAGGTTCAGACTGCAGAGAATGCCGGCGATTGTGCATAGACGGAGGTCGACCTTCAGACGAAGTTTCTTCTCCAGCTCTTTCGGCGGCTGCTGTTGACCATGTGTCTCCCCATCATCGCTGTCAGTCGACTCAGCTGCGCGTTCATCGCGTCCACTAGGAGTTGGCGCACTCTGCTCGAGTGGACGGTCAGTCGAAGAGGGGTTTTTGGTGAACATGCCAATGACAAAGTATTAGGTAGACACAGAATCCAATGAGAACAGTAACCAGGCGCGCGAGTAGACCAAATGGACGTCTGCCTTGATCTCCCTGGTTTGGATTCCAAAGAGTCAAGGATATGCAGTGAAACGACCCGTCGCTCGCGACGGCTCCTTGCTCAATGGCACAGCATATTGGGTACCACAAGGAGATAGATAACACGGGAACCAGCAAGAATGTCACGTAATAAGAATATTTTGGGAATAAAAAAAGGTTGTATTAGAGTTGCCTTTGGATTGCTAGTATTCAATGTTTCTCGACGCTTACAGCATCACGAAGCGTACGGTCTGCTTAGACCGTACAGACTGGATGTTTTGAGAGATAGGTATCTTCACGAGGGGCGGAGATGCACCGGAGCAGACTAGTGGTACAGAGTACAACGCGGTCGGCCGTGCCAACTCGTCCTCCCTCGACGTACCTGCAGTCTTCCTTCGCTGGCTGCAGTTTCTGTAAGAGCTTTTATCCATGATAATAACATCCGTCTGCTGGCCATGGAACTCGGGACGACTGCCGGACGCTGGTTGCCTGTTTAGGATGGGATGAGGGCTAGGGCTGGGCGGCTGCGCCTCAGGACCCCGTGACTCGGTTTCTTCTCCGCTCTCCGCCGCAACCCCGTCCGGAGTCGCTCGTCTCCGCATATCCGCTCGTCCAGCTCTCGTGTCCTCAGGTTGTCCGCCTTCCAGCACGCGCTCCAGCTGAGAAGGGCGGTTGTCCGGACTCGCAGTCCCCTTGGAACGATCGATCCGGCGTGCAAGCCTGGTCCGGACGCTCCACAACCCCGCCTCCACCCAAGGGCGACTGTCTCGTGGCCCAGGTCCCATGCTCTCCGGGCAAATGGAACCTAAGCTGGAGCACGTCCGTCTCCAGCGCTCGCGTGGAGGTACAGCAGGACCCAGCGCGACACAGTCAGCCATGCTCCGTCCAGCCACTTCCCTCCTGATCTTCCAGGCCCAGGAGGATCCTATCTCGTTGCCTGCTTTTCCCCTTCCTCCCCCTATATATTTGTCACCTTGATATACCCTGTTTCTCCTCCCCGTGTACTTGATCTCTCCCTTCTTCCTCAGCAGATGAAAACACCCTTGTCCTCGCCGACAGCTCATTTCTAAGGATTAATTAACATCCCAGCAGAGGTCGACACGATGGTCGAGTTGATCCATCCTCCAGACCCGCGAACGCTGCTCCCGCCTTTTTTGGCCTGTCTGCCCACGGCCTTTGTCTCGACCCGCCCTCCGCCTGCCCTTCTTCCTCTCCTCTCTCCCATCCTGCGCCAGCGTGTCCAGATCTTCAGCTCGACGGCCACGTCGCCCTCGGACTCGTGGCTTCGGTGGCTCTCCTGGGATGCGGACAAGGCAGAGCGCGTGCAGAGCTTGGTAGACGGCGCCAGCTTCGAACCCCACCCCGTCTCGGGAGAGATCGACCTCCCCGTAGACCTCCCGGTCACGTACAAACGCATCGATGAAGAAACGCTACGGGCGAAAGTGCCGCTGCCGAAATACAGTCTGACCGTCATTTACGTGTGGTGTCCTAATGACCAAGACGGCGGCGGACCTGGCTGGAGGGTTGCGGAGCTTCTCCCGCAAGAGGGCCCCGCAAATGACGACAACACTTGGTCAAGCTCGATCGGAGAAGCAAATGAGCGGGCCAGGGAGAGGCTGGTGGAAGAGGCCCTGAAAGAGGCGGAGAGAAGCTCACACGAGGAGCGACGCGACGAGGAGGATGACGACGATGAATACTGGGCGCGATACGATAACACGCCAGGAAGGACACCGTCCATCAAGACTCCTGCGCCGCACACCATCTCTTCCATCCAACACCCGATCTTGTCAGAGGCGTCATATTTTGATCGCTATGCGGACGTGCAGCCTGCCATGGACAACGACGACCCTTCGGAAGACAAAACCCAGTTTGGTGAATCGTCGCTCGATGGCAATGCACTCGCTAGTCTCTTACAACGACAGATCAGAAGTCTAGATGCGGAAGAGCCTCCGCGGATAAACGGATACCCCGCCGGTGATGCTCGTAGCGATGTAGCGACGCTGCTCACCCATCCACGGCCATCTTCCACCCCATCAGCGGGCTCTGATGCGGTCGCGAAGCTGGAACAGGAAGCGGAGAGTCAGTCGGCCATTGAGATGGGGGTGAAGCAGCACATCAGCTCTAGTATCAAGAGCATGTTCCGACTCGCGAAGAGTACGGGAATATCGCGGGCGGAATTCGAGTCCATTGTCAAGACGGAGTTGGAGTTACTGAGCTTGGCAGATGATGAATAAATTTTTGGATACGGGCTTGCCATATACCAATGTACCCAGTTTTCGAGATTCATCCGATCTAGTTTCGAATAGGGGCATGGGCGTTGTTTCGAGTGATCTGTCTAGCGCATCTGTGGTGGTTAGTCCCTGTTGGCCATTGTATTATGACTATCAGTAAGGAGAATAGATAATTTGAGATTAATGGCATATTCTGGCTATTTCATCAACTACCCAACGTATCTTCAATTCTCCACCTGAGGGGCGGGTGCAGTCCGCGTAATACTCCGGGCCTAGACATGTGCAGCATGACGCTCGGACCACATGCTTGCGAGTCTCGCCTTCCGCCGTCCAGGAACTTCAGACGACGACACGCAGAGGGGCACCATCCGCCAGCTCGCCCTCGGACCAAGATCTTATCCCTTTACTGCTTTCTGACGTTCATTACCTACAATGTTCATTTTCTGAATATCGTGAGTGTCTGCCCCTGCATGCCGACGTGTGCATCTGCATCCGTGCCAAGTGCTGACCACTGCTATCCAGTAAAGGTGGTCACTTTGTCCTCCCTGCCGCTCACTACATTCTCTTCGACGTTTACTTCCTACCATGTCTTCTTCCCCTCCACCGTCTCTCCGTAGGAGAGGCGGCAAGAAGGACCCTAATGCAGCCTTTTCCTCGGACAGCTCTTCTAGTCTCTCGTCGAAGCAGGGGAAGCCTGCTTCCGAGCCCCCGTCGGAATGGGACTACAGGCTGGCCATGGTCGTCCTGACGGTGCTGGCTTTCCTTACGCGTTTCTATAATATTTGGCATCCTAACGAAGTTGTGTTTGATGAGGTTCATTTTGGAAAGGTTCGTCCCTGCGTTTTACGTGCCGTGCCGCCTTTGCTTCAGACGAGTCGTGGGAAGGGCCTGCGGGCTGCTCCATGCTCGTGGATGAACACCATGCTTACTGGGGCTGTTGTACAGTTTGCTTCTTATTACCTGCAACGTACATACTTCTTCGATGTTCACCCGCCGTTTGGCAAGCTCCTTTTCGCCCTCATGGGCTGGCTTATCGGCTACGATGGTCACTTCCTGTTCGACAATATCGGCGACTCGTACATCGACAACAAGGTGCCGTACATTCCGCTCCGGGCAATGCCAGCCACATTGGGTGCTCTGACTATTCCGGTCGTGTTCCTGATCATGTGGGAATCTGGGTATTCGCTTCCGGCTTGCGTTTTGGCTTCCGGCTTGGTGCTATTCGACAACGCACACGTGGGAGAGACCAGACTAATTCTGCTGGATGCTTGCTTGGTGCTTAGCATGGCGCTGAGCGTTCTTTGCTACATCAAGTTCTACAAGCAGAGGCACCAGCCGTTCGGGCGCAAGTGGTGGAAGTGGCTTCTCTTGACCGGTGTCTCCCTGAGCTGCGTGATCTCGACCAAATACGTCGGCGTCTTTACCTTCGTTACCATCGGGACAGCGGTCCTGGTCGATCTGTGGAATCTGCTGGACATCAACCGCCGTGGCGGCGCTCTCACTATGCCTCAATTTGGCAAGCATTTCCTGGCGCGCTTCGTCGCTTTGATTGTCATTCCCTTCTTCTTCTACCTGTTCTGGTTCCAGGTCCACTTTGCTATTCTTACCAGGTCGGGCCCAGGCGATGACTTCATGACACCGGAGTTCCAGGAGACTCTCAGCGACAACCTGATGACCGCGTCTGCTACCGATATTGAGTACTTTGACACGATTACCATTCGACACAAGGACACCAAGAATTACCTCCACAGCCACTGGGAAAGATACCCGCTCCGATATGACGATGGGCGGATTTCCAGCCAGGGCCAGCAGGTTACTGGTTACCCGTACAATGACACGAATAACTACTGGCAGATTTTGCCCACCAAGCCGTTGCCAGAGGATAACCTCCTTGGTCACAAGGTGAAGCACGGTGATATTGTTCAGCTCCGTCACCTCGGCACCGATACCATTCTTCTCACTCACGACGTTGCCTCTCCATATTATCCGACCAACCAGGAGTTCACCACTGTCTCGCGCGAGCTGGCCAATGGTGAGCGCCACAACGATACGCTCTTCGAGATTAGGATCGAGAACGCCAAAGAAGGCCAGAACTTCAGGACCATGTCTAGCCACTTCAAGCTGATCCACGTCCCTACTCGGGTGGCCATGTGGACTCACACGACGCCGCTTCCGGACTGGGCATTCAAGCAGGCAGAGATCAATGGAAACAAGAATATCCTCCAGTCCAGCAACATCTGGTATGTGGATTCGATTCCATCACTGGAGCCGGACAGCCCGCGCTTGCACAAAGAGCCCCGAAAGATCAAACAGCTGCCATTCCTGAGGAAGTATATTGAGCTGCAGCGGGCCATGTTCTTCCACAACAACGCCCTCACAAGCAGCCACCCGTACGCGAGTGAGCCGTTCCAGTGGCCGTTCCTCCTACGGGGTGTCAGCTTCTGGACCAAGAACGAGACCCGGCAGCAGATCTATTTCTTGGGTAACCCCATCGGGTGGTGGATCTGTAGCAGTCTGCTGGCTGTCTTTGCTGGTGTCATCGGTGCGGATCAGTTGTCTCTGAGACGTGGAGTTGATGCTGTGGAAGATAGTGAGTTCTCGCCATTTCTAATGACCAGCCCTGTTGACGAAAACTAACGTGTTCTTCCAGTCTGGGGTCCCGGCGCCCGCTCTCGTTTGTACAATAGCACGGGCTTCCTGTTCCTGTGCTGGGCGGCACACTACTTCCCATTCTGGCTTATGGGTCGCCAGCGCTTCCTTCACCACTACCTCCCGGCTCATCTCGCATCTGCGCTTGTGGCTGGTGCTTTGATCGAATTCATTTTCAACCTCGAACCCATCACTCCCCGCCCTGGACCTGAGGCTGGAGACGATCCCCAGGGCAAGAACAAGAGAGGTTATGTTGTGAATCGCTTCATCACCGCCAAGGAGAGGATGGGCCGTCAGTCCTTCATTGCTGGGTGGGCTGCAACGATTGTCATTCTGGCAGCAACCATCTATGGATTCTGGTTCTATGCACCGTTGACTTACGGCACGCCAGGTCTGGATGTCCAAGGTGTGAATGCACGGAGGTGGCTGAATTATGACCTGCACTTTGCCAAGTAGACTCGATTCAGCTGCGAGCAGACTGCAGGCAAACGGGAAACTGCAAGCAAAGTCGATGGTATTCGAAAGTCCATTACGAACCCCCCAGTTCCATATTGAGATGTACCTTCAGTGGCTGAAGATGTAGGTATGAGGCCGTCGTGTAGGGTATGTGCTGATCTAGGTCAATGTGAGAAAGAAGACAGAAGGGATAAATCTCACTTCTGTAAAAACGGACTGATTCTCACTTTCGTTCAGAAATTCTGTATATGGCGATGACTTTCCCACTAATGTACTGTCCATCATACGTCTTATCTCAGGGCAGTTTCTCTTCTCTTTACGTGGTTTTAGGTGTCTCAATACATGTGTTCTGTACTTTCTCCTGGTCATCTGGCCATAAATATGCGTTGGAAGTTTGGCACCGGTATATTTGCTGATATTTTCCCGGCAGAAATCCCAAGAATCTCGATTGGTCTTATGATTATCTACTATGACCACGCGCAGCCGCACATGGGCTGTCAAAGATGGATCAGAAAACCCTGGTCAACAGAAGGCATTGATTAGATGGCTCATGGTCCAGGGATCATCAGAAGAACAGGTGCAAAGGTCTATTCAAAGCATATAATATAAGTTCCTGCCTTGAACGCAAGGTGGATGTTTATGCGATTCTTCAGAATGTGCATCCAAGCCCTAGCTAAAGACCTGAGTATCCAATTACCTAAAAGTTGTTACCAGAACATGGTGAACTGATACATGTAAACCCAATTTGTTCATTGCCTTCTTGTGGGTATTGGTGTTGGCACACCCAGCAACATGTGGTGGTACCTAGGTAAATTGCGAGGGAGGTCATGTTGGATAATGGCAGAGAAACATACATCCAATGATGGGGGCTTGACAGAACGCCATGCAATGGGTGGCGCCCTCAAGTGCTTACTGTATGCATACGCTACAGTCTGACCAACATTTTAGTATTATTATTGACCTACCATGGACCAATATCGATCTCCCACCTTATCCAAATGACCGCTGGGCGGGGCTTTAGCTTGTAGATTGGATCCGCCGTATTGGGCGCCTGAAAGGAATATTATTATTATTATTAATAAAGGAGACATGGATGAATGAGCAGGATCTGAAATCTCTCTCTATATATATTTATCTAAACTTCTTTCTTCGTCGATCCCATCTGTGTCTCTGTCGCCTTTAATCGGTCTCTAGTCACCTACTTACCTAACAATTGTTTTTTTCCCTACATAACCGTCGTACATCATCTACATACAATGGCATCCACGACGACCACTTTCCAAGGCATATCCCTCCAAGTCACCGTATTTATCGCGCCCAAGGACGTCCCGAGGTTCTGGGAAGCCTTCAGGCCCGTGTACGACAGGGTCATCGCCGAGCCGGAGTGCACATTCTTCGAGGTGTATCATCGGTCCGCTGAGGAGGAGGGGGTGGTGTCGTTGTCGTGGGTTGAGAATTGGTACATATATATATATATATACCTATATGCATTTTTGGCCAATGGTTATGGTTATTTATGTGGCATGCAGCTGATATGAATGGATGAAATAAATACAGGTCCAAGTCGAAGGAGTGGTTGATACAGGTAAGACACACACACATATATATACATACACACCTTAGTCTCTCTCTGTATATATATATATATATACAGAGAGAGATCCTCCATAATTACAACTGACAAGTGGTTACGAATCAAAGCACCAACTCACGAAACCCTACTACGACGAGTACATCGCGATCACGACCCCGATGTACGTCCGGCCGCGCGAGATCCGGGTCCTCGACCGGCTGGGCCCGCCGTACGTCATGGTCAAGCGGGAGAATGGGGGAGTTTGGGAGTGATATCTTGGGGAGTGGATGAAAAACACGTCTACTCTACTACGAAGGCTACTGAGTGACTGGTTAAACCAGTCAGGTATCCTGGCTGGCAGAATGAAGACAACCCCAGAGAGTATGATATGGTATGATGTGGGCTTGATTTCTCTCTAGAGTTCTGGGATAGGATGTTGTGATGTTCATATATATACAGTAGTAGTACCTAACCAGGCTTTTACGATAGCTCTATCGACAATGAGCCCTACCTACCTACCTACCTGCCTAGGTACCTATATGAAGATTTCGGCCCTTGTAACAACAGGCCTAGATAACTAGACCAAAAGGGCCGTTGGGTTTATCTTGAAGACAAGAAACAAGGGGGTGAGCAATATAATGGTAAGAATAGACCTGTGTTACTAGCAATGCCTATATGACAGGTTGCTATGTGAGTCGACCACGAGGGTCGGAATCTGTCTGAAAAGAGCGTCATTATATACATGCTTGTCTGCCTGGATCAATGGATTGTTTGGATCATGCTGGGTGTTGGATCATAGACCTCGATGGATCAAGATGGCAGATGGATCATTTTGATCCATGTCACATGACCTTTGTATGACATACCCCTCCTTTATGCCAACTCCGGCTATAACACCAAGACAGATGATCAACGATCGACAAATGGACAATCAATTGATTCCAAACTGAAACATCTCATTCAATCCAAACAAATCCGTGGAATTTATTTTTTACAAGAAAAAAAATAAATAAATACAACAGGGTTAATCTGTTGCATCCGGCCGGTATCTTTCTTCTTCTGATATCTTACTGATGTTAGCTAAAGCGACATCGAAGGATCACCTAAGCAACAGACAAGTCGGAATTGCAGAGTCATTACTGTACAAGGTCAGCCGTATATTATATTATTATTGAAGTTGAACCTGCAAGACCGACAGGCAACTTTTTCTGGGGAAGGTTAGTGTCGACCTAACCTAAACCTTGAGCTTGCAACCTCGCACCATTCTGTCAGCGTTCGATCATTGCAGCTACTTCCCGTCAATGTTGTCTTTGTACTCCAAACTGTACCTGGAAGTTCTCATCTGGAAATAGTACAGATATGGGCCCCCCTAAATAACATCTAGATAGAGACAAGATAGACAACCATGCCCCCCGTCTCCTTCCAGATCATGTCCGACCTGCACCTCGAGACGCACCCGTCCTACGACCACTTCGCCTTCGACGCGACGGCGCGCCACCTCGCCCTGCTCGGCGACGTCGGCCACGTCCAGGACGCCGGGCTCTTCGCCTTCCTCGAGGCCCAGCTGGCGCGGTACGCGACCGTCTTCTTCCTCCTGGGTAACCACGAGCCGTACCACACGCGCCTCGAGACGGCGCGGGCCCGGATGCGCGAGTTCGAGGATCGGATGAACAGGATCCATCATAGCGCCGACGGCAGTACCTCGACGGGGCGGTTCGTCTTCCTCGAGAAGACGAGACACGACCTTACGGACGACCTGACCGTGCTCGGATGCACGCTCTTCTCGCGTATCTCGTCCGAACAGGGCCGCGAGGTCGCCGCCCGCCTCACGGACTTCAAGGAGACGCTCGACTGGGGCGTCTACGAGCACAACGGGGCGCACGAGGCCGACCTCTCCTGGCTCAACGACCAGGTGGCCCGGATCGAGCGGGACGAACCGCACCGGCAGATCGTCGTCTTCACGCACCACAGCCCGACGGTGGACCCGGCGGCGATCGACCCGCGGCATCACCGCGGGAGCGGGGTGTCGACGGCGTTCATGACGGATCTGAGCCGCGAGCCGTGCTGGACGAGTCGGAATGTCACGGCGTGGGCGTTTGGGCACACGCACTTCAATTGCAGCTTTCGGGACGAGGAGCATGGCAAGGTGGTGTTTACGAACCAGAAGGGGTACTATCTCGTTCCCGAGACGACGTTCCATGCGGAGCGGGTGTTTGCCATTGGGGAGTGAGCGGTGCTCGTGCCTGCTTGATCACAGATGTCCTCGTCAAGTCGCTGAATCCTCGTAGTGACGGTATGTACAGTACAGAGAGAAGCGGTGCCTTCGCCTGCAGGGCCGCAGATCCTCCTGTATACACACATATACCATCGGTGATAAAAGAAACGGAATATGACGGAACAGCGCGGTAGATTCTAGATCTATACTCTAAGCAGGATGCTAGAAACGGTATATCTTGTGACGCAGCCATGCGATGCTCTGGACACTGTGCAGATATGTACAGTACGGAAGCATCAAGATGAGAGATCTGAGAGCTCCCGCTCAAAGTTTATATGCAGAAATAGACAAGGTATAACACCAGACAAAAGTCGTAACTCCGTATCTGTGTGGTATATGCAGGCTAGTAGGCCATCCGCTTCGCGATCTCGCTGCGCCAGCCGCGCGCGCGCTCGAAGCCGTTGGAGGCGGTCTGGAAGTCCAGCATGGCCTGGTAGACCTCCTCCTGGCTGGTGACGACGAAGGGCCCGTACTGGACGATCTTCTGGTCGAGGGGCTGCCCCGCGATGAGCACGAAGCGGGCGTCGGCGTCGGCGTTGTGGGCGACGGCGGCGTCGACGTAGTCGCCCTGCTGCTCGAAGACGACGTTGTGGAACTCCTTGACGGAGCGCGTCTTGTCGCCGGAGCCGAAGATGGCGGTGCCGGCGAGGGTGTAGGCGAAGGCGTTCCAGCCCTGGGGCAGGGGCTGGGAGATGCGGCCGCCGGGGCGGATGGTGATGTCGAAGATCCAGACGGGGGTGTAGGCCAGGTCGCGCACCGAGTCGACGCCGTGCGACTGGCCGGAGATGACCTTGACGGTGACGCGCCCCTCGTCGACGGTGGCGACGGGGATCTCGGAGGCGCGCAGGTCGCGGTATCGCGGCTCGCACATCTTGAGGTGCTTGGGCAGGTCGACCCAGAGCTGCATGCCGACGTTGGGGCTGCCGTCGGGGTTCTCGCGCGGCATCTCGGCGTGCATGATGCCGCGGCCGGCGGTCATGAACTGCAGGTCGCCGGGCCCGATGGTGCCGCGGTGGCCGGCAAAGTCCTCGTGGTCGACGCCGCCCGACAGCAGGTACGTGATGGTCTCCTGGCCGCGGTGCGGATGGTCCGGGAAGCCTGCCCCAGGGCCGATGGTGAAGTGGTCGAGCATCAGGAACGGGCTGAGGTTGCGCAGCTTGGCCGTGCCGATCGAGCGCCGCACGCGCGCCCCGGCGCCCTCGGCCTGCTCGACGGCCAGGAAGGCCATGCGGATCGCGCGGGGGATCATCTCGGAGTGGTTGCTGGTCCTGTCTGCGGAGAACGACCGGAGCGTGGAGGAGAGGAGGACTGCTGCGATGCACGCCAGGAGCGAGAGGAGGAGCTTCATGCGCCCGCGGCGGTGCTCTTTATAGATCTCACGGGAAGCCGTTGCTGAACGAAGAACCGAGCCGGCGTCTCCGTGCGGATCGGGGTCAGATCGGATCCATTGGCAGGCCAGACGGCCTTGATGAGCTCGTCGACGCTGTGTTCATGCTTGCAAATCATCCGTCAGCGATGAGCGATCGCGGTGATGACAAAGCAGCGCGTCAGCAGCATCCTCGGATCAACGCCGGCCCGGTATCGCCCCGTCTTTCGACGTCTTTCGATACGCCGGCCGTCTTGTCAATACGGTAATCACTACTGCGGCCAGAGCGAACAGCAGGATATGAAGAGATGAAGCCTGGAACAGCTGTACAGAGTAAAGGAAAGGAAAAGAAAAAGAAAATCACGCCCACTACATTTGACTCGACGCTCCTCTGGTAAGAATCTCATAATCAATCTTTTGTTTGTTTTTCCCTGATCCTGCACAGCAACGACCGTAATATCCTTCTACTCCGTATGCCAAGCCGGCGGAGCATGCTGGGGCAGCCGGGCGGTCCCTGTCGGCGCAGGGTCCCTCGCCGATCCGATCCATCTTCACAGCTGTCATGTTGCGCTCGACCGCACCGGGCCCTCCACAGCTGGCCGCCCCTTCACGACCACTTTCCTCTGTCGGATGCTGGTGCTCGATGACATGCTGTCCGCAGTACGGCTGAACAGCTAGGTGGCTGGAGCTGCGCGACCACACGTGCGGGGAGAGCCATCTGTCACTGGTACGGAGCTAGATCATTATCTTGGACTCTGCGTCAACCCTGTGATTTACGGCCTCTGTCGCAGCGTTCTGTGTCGTCGATTCTCGCTGCCTTGGGTGCCTGTACGGCACTGTCTCTACCTACTGACCACCTTCAAACCGACCCTCACGCTCGATACCCTCCTACATAGACATCCGCTCTCGAAAGCACATGGTAGGATAGGTTACAGGAGGACACGGTAGCCGAAAGTTCAAAGTGGAGGAAGCACGCAGCCATGAAGCGACCGTCGAAGGCGCTCACGTCGCTCCTGGTCCTGGGGTGCGCGGCGTCGGGCGCGCTGGCCGGCCGCAAGACGTTCAGCATCCAGGACGATGTCTTGGCCTATCCGCAGGTATGATACTCTCTCGTCTTTGCCTTTTTTTTTTCTGGGGGAAGTGTGTGTCGGCTGACATTACGGCTCAATTGACAGTTTGAAGTTCTCTTTCCCGACGAATATGTTCTCGAACCCCATGCCAGAGCGCTGTTACAGGCGCAGGATGGCGCCGCTTCCTCCGCGTTCGCGCGAAGGCAACCCGACTCAGATCCAAACACGCCGCAGGTGCGCTTGACGAAGGACAGGAAGGGACACAAAGGTGCAGACGAAGAGGGAGGGGCACCTGGTCTGCAGGACGAGTTTACGGGGACATACGAAGAGATGGTCCTCGATGGACGGCGGTTCCTCTGCCAGATCCCGCGGGTGGACACCGACGGGAAGAATGCTACCACCGGCGCAGACGACGCTCAGAGCAAAGAGGAGCAAGAGAAGGAGCTGGCCCGAGCGACGGAACGCGGGCTGGAGCTGCTGCGCGAGATGGAAGGAAAATGCATGTACTACGTGTCCGGGTGGTGGTCCTACTCGTTCTGCTACAAGAACCAGGTGAAGCAGTTCCACGCGCTGCCGTCGGGGAGCGGCGTGCCGAGCTACCCGCCCATGGAGGACCCGACCACGCACTCGTTCGTGCTGGGAAGGTTCCCGCAGGACGAGGACGAGGAGGAGGCGGAGGAGGGCGTACCCGGAGAGGAGAAAAAGAAGAAGAAGAAGAAGCCCTCGACCGAGGTGGCAGAGCTGCAGACCAAGGGCGAATCGAGGTACCTCGTGCAGCGGCTGGGCGGGGGAACCAAGTGCGATCTGACGGGCAAGGACCGCAAGATCGAGGTGCAGTTCCACTGCCATCCGCAGTCGACGGACCGCATCGGCTGGATCAAGGAGCTCGCCACGTGTACCTACCTGATGGTCATCTACACGCCGCGCCTCTGCAACGACGTGGCCTTCCTGCCGCCGCAGGAGAACGACGTGCATGCAATCGAGTGCCGCGAGATCCTCGCCCCGGAGGACGTCCCCGAGTGGGAAGCGGCGCGGGCCCACCGGGCGTCACAGCGCCTGGTCGACTCGGCCGCGTCCGAGTTCCCCGTGGTGGGCGGCATCGAGGTCGGGGCGAAGAAGCTCGTGGGCACGGAGGGCCGGCGGATCGAAAAGGGACGGGTGGCCTCGGCGGGCGAGGAGAAGGTGGAGGTGGTGGCCAAGAGCGAGAACGGCGAGGTGCAGCGGCTGTCCAAGGAGGAGCTGAAGAAGTTCGACCTCGACCCCGAGAAGATCGAGGCGCTGCGCAAGCGGCTGGAGGAGCTGGCCAACGGCAAGGACTGGAAGCTGGAGGTGGTCGAGGCCAACGGGGAGCGGGGGCTGCGCGGGATTGTGGACGCGGACGACGACTACGAGGAGGACGCCAGCGGCTACTTCAAGACGGACAGGAAGCAGGAGAACATGGAGAAGAAGAAGAAGAAGAAGAAGAAGAAGAGCCAGGAGCGGCAGGAGAAAGAGCAGAAGCAGCCGGAAAGGGCAGAGGAGCCGGAACCGCCGGAGGACTACGCGGAGGAAGACGGCAGTGAGGAGATCTTCAAGGAGGAGCTGTGAGCTCGGCCTCTGCGCGGGCTACGTACAGACGCATGATATACACTGTGACGGGAGCCTGGGATCGATAGCTTTAGGACATCCCGGATGTAGCGAGATCTACTGTATGAAGCAGCCACAGTGGCTGGATGCTGTGGCGGTGTCAGGGGCAGGCTGTATATAGGGAGTACTGATGTCCTGGACCATGTATCTTGATCTCAACGGCGTTGTATTAAGATAATAATTTCCAGGGAGACTTCCCCATCTTGTTCACCTTGAGAATGATAAGACAGCAGGTGGCGCTTGTAGAGATGTATGCCACAACCCTGTCGATGCGGAGGAGCCTCTCGGCCAGGAACGGCGCTCGTGCACGACGACGTCAGGGTCTGCCCAACGCGGTGGGTCGAGACGTGCCCGAAGCAGTCAGGCAGACGACGTCCTCTCCCAGCTACTCCGGTCTATATGTCTTCTTCCATCTCATCTCGCTCCAGCAGACACAGACTCGCTCTCCCCGACCCCCGTGGACCTCGCGTGCAGGCGTGTGCGGCCTGCCAGACGGCGCTGACGGCCAGCAGGGGCAGAACCCAACGTGACCGCCCGCCCCTCAACCGTCGATCCTTCACCTCCCAGCTCCAGCTCCTCCAGCTTCATCCCAGCCCTCTCTCCTCTAGACTCGCCCTCGTCGACTCGACTCGACTCGAGTTGGAGTCCCGCGCTCTCTCTCTCTCTCTCGGTCGACCTCCACTTGCTGAACGGCTCCTCCCCTCGCCACACCCGACCCGATCCAATAATCGTCGTCCCCCGAACTCTCGACTCCAGACTACGTACGCACCCGAACTGGAACCATCTTGCCCGCCAAGCCAAGACCGCTCGCTCGAACTCGCTCGTTCGGGTTCCCTATCCTGTCCACCCCATCCCCATCCCAGTCAATCTCATCCTATCCTATCCTACCCCATCCTATCCCATCCCGCCGTCTGCGCGGATCTGGCCAGCTAAGCCTGACCTGACCTCACCTGTCCCCTCCCCACGAACCCGAGCAAACTTGCAAGGCAATCCCTCCCCTCCCTCACTCCCTCCCCCCCCCCCCCCCCCCCCCCCGACGACCTGGCACGACGCAGCCGCAGCCACGACGCTGGCAGTCAGAAGACGTTGACGGAGTACCGGGATCCTGACGGATAAGGAGGACAAGATGGGCTTCGTGGGCGTCTACACGGCCGTGTACAGCTATCACCCGCAGGCGGAGGGTGAGCTCGAGATCCGTGAGGGCGACCTGCTCTACATCCTCGAGAAGAGCACCGAGGACGACTGGTGGAAGGCCAAGAAGAAGGCGGAGCGGGAGGACGAGGAGGAGCCCGTGGGCTTGGTGCCGAATAACTATGTCGAGGAGGTAAGGGCGCCATTTTTCTCTTCATCTTCTGAGATTCAGTTTGGCTGGGAGACTGGACTTGGATCAGTAGCTGGAGGATTCGGTCCTGCTATTGCTTTCACTCGGGGCATCTGATGCGCATGTTGCGGAGGACAACTAGTTACTTTTGATATACAATCGAATCGACTGTCTTGCTAACGATGCTTGATTCAGGCCAAACCTATCGGCAAGGCGAAAGCCCTCTATGACTACACACGCCAGACAGACGAGGAGGTATCCTTCTCGGAAGACGCGGAGCTGGTGGTCTACGACACCTCGGATCCCGACTGGACCCTGGTCAGTGTAAACAAGGAATTCGGCTTCGCCCCGTCGAATTATATCGAGATCATAGAACAGCATAAGCCCCAGGCTGCCCAGGCTCCCCCGGCTGCCCCTGCGCAGCCGGAGCCGGAGCCGGAGCCGGAGCCAGAGCCTGCAGCTCCAGCTGCACCTCCAGCACTACCGCAGCGGCCATCAGAGCCAGCGTCCGATGCCAGTGCCGCTCCCGCATCCAGCTCTGCAGCCGATTCGGCCCAGAATCCTGCTGCCGCCATCGCGGGGATCCTTCACAAGCAGCACGGCTCCATTGGTTCAGCAGATAGTCCCAGACCCGTCCCTCCCCCTCCGCAACCGGCTCGCCAGCCTACACCCCAGGAGCCTGAAGAAGAGGAACCCTCGGCCCCTCCCCCTTCCCTGCCACGGCGGCCACCGTCAGAACAGGCGAGCCGACAATACTCTCCGCGCGAGCCCTCCCCGCCTCGACGCCCTGAGAGGCAATATTCCCCGCGTGAGCCTTCTCCGCCCCGACGTCCTGAGCGGCAATATTCCCCGCGTGAGCCCTCTCCGCCTCGGCGTCCTGAGTTCATTAGAGTCAAAGAGAGTAACGAGGGACATATCCAGGAGTCCCCGCCGTACAACAGGGTTGGGGCACCGCGATCGCCATCCGGCTATCACCTTTACAATATCAATGAAATGGTGGAGGTTATGGGGAAGAGGAAGAAGATGCCTACTACCCTGGGCATTAATATTGCTACCGGAACCATTTTCATCTCACCAGACACGGGGGATGCACGCCATCAGGAATGGACCGCTGACAAACTCACCCACTACTCGATCGAAGGCAAACACGTCTTCATGGACCTCGTGCGGCCGAGTAAGAGCGTCGACTTCCACTGCGGAGCCAAGGACACTGCCGAGGAGATCGTGTCCGCGCTGGGTTTGATCGCCGGAGGATACAAGGCGGAGGGATTGAGAGAGGTCATCGAGGCAGGGACCACGGGCGGTGGAATCCGGAAGAAGGGCCAGGTTCTCTACGATTTCATGGCACAGGGAGATGACGAAGTCACGGTCGCTGCCGGAGACGAGGTGGTCATCCTCGATGACACCAAATCAGACGAATGGTGGATGGTCCGGCGGATCAAGAACGGCAGGGAAGGTGTCGTACCGAGCAGTTATATCGAAGTCACCGGACTGATCGAGGCGCCGCCGTCGAGCCGCGGAGTCAATGCCGGCCTGTCGACTGTCGAGCGGAACAGAATGGAAGAGGTCCGGTTGACCAAGGAGGTTGCGCGGAAGTCCAGACACGACTCGACCGACTCACGGGTCTCAGAGGTAGGCCGGGGAACGAAGCTACCCGAGAGAGGTAGCAGCTTATTGGCAGGGCATGATGGTAACGATCATTCACAGCGACACAAGCACGATAGCAGATCGGAGAGGGGCTCAACCACCCCCAGGTCGAGTAAGTGTTCACACACCTGCGCTCTACCATCAGGGGGGGGGGGTTGTAATCACTAACTACTCCATTCTCAGAACCCGATCCGGCGAAGACGAGGAAGTGGACCGACCGCACGGGAACATTCACGGTGGAAGCGCAGTTCTTGGGTATTAATGACGGGAAGATCCATCTCCACAAGATGAACGGTGTCAAGATCGCGGTCCCCATCGCCAAAATGTCCGTGGAAGACCTGGAATACGTCGAGAGGATTACCGGTGAGTCACTGGACGAAGACAAACCCCTGTCGGATATTAGGCGCCGGAGCGTCCGCCAGGAGCGCCAGGAGGCAGACAAACCCAAGCCTCGCGGTTCGTCTGAGCCCAGTCGGGCCGGTGCTTCTGTGGAACAACGCAAGGAGCATGACTGGTTTGATTTCTTCCTGAAGGCGGGTGTGGACCCGTCTCAGTGTGAGAGATACTCCCAGAACTTCAATAAGGACAACATCGATGAGAGTGTGCTGCAGGATATCACGCCCGAGACCCTCCGCACACTGGGTCTGAAGGAAGGTGATATTCTGCGCGTCATGCGGCACCTGGACCAGATGTTTGGCCGGACCGGCGCCAAGTCCAAACTGCGGAATGTCAGCTTCGGCGGCGAGGAAGTCATTGGCGACGGCGAAGGCGAGGCCAATGGGACCGGTGGGCTGTTCTCAGGACCCGGAGGCGCATTGCGGAACAATACCTCCCGGAAACCTCGTCCGGCCCCTGCCGTCCAGACCAGCGATGTGGTTGATCCCAAGGCCTTTGAACAGAAGGATACCTCCAAGCCTTCAGAAGGGAAGGAAACTGCGGAGGGTGAAAAGACGGTGAAGCAGGGCTTCGATGATGACGCATGGGAAGTGAAGCCGCCAAAGCAGGCCACTACTACTACTACTACTACTACTTCTGCGCCAGCTACCACTTCGACTGCGGCCACTTCGTCTGCAGACAAATCTCAGACGACGTTGACTGGAGCCATGGCCGAGCTTTCTCTTCTCACGCCTCCTCTGCAACCTACTCCCGCTCAACCGACGACGACCTCTCAGCCGGCTCCAGGCCAGCCCGCGCCCGCTCCTGCGACTCAACCGCCGCAGACGCAGCCGCTGCAGCCTCAGCCGACGGGGGCAAGCCCCAGCTTCTTCGCCCAGTTGGGTCAGCCGGGCCAGCAGCCTGGTCTCGTTCCTCAACAGACCGGTTTCCAGCAGCAGCAGCAGCAGCAGCAGATGATGCCTCCACGGCAGCGCCCGCAGCCTCCGCAGAACGTCAGTCAGAGCTCCCTCATCCCGCCCCCGCCGCAACGGCCACTCTCCGCTCCCCAGGGCCTCCCTCAGCAGAGTGCGTTTGCTGCTCCGCCACTGCAGCCTCAGCTCACCGGCATCCCTCAAAGCGCCCCTCCCATTGCCCCGCCTGGCCAGAGCCTGAACGAACTGAGCCAGCAGCGTTTCCAGCAGCAACAGCAGCAGCAGTTCAGTATGCAGCCGTTGCAGCCGCAGCCGACAGGATTCGCTCCCCAGGGCCAGTTCCAGAACGGACTTATGCCGCAGCCGACCGGCTTCGGGCAGCAGCCCCAGCAGCAGTTTGGATTCCAGCAGCAGCCTGGCTTCCAGCCTCTTGCGCCGCAACCGACCGGCTTTGGCGGATTCCCGCAGCAGCAGCTGCAGCCGACGACCACCGGTGTCGGTATCAACGCTGTTCTCCCTCCGCCTCTACAGCCACAGCCCACGGGAGTCAATGGATTTGGCAGCAACAACTTCACGACATCGGCCCCTCCTGCGCCGCCAGTTTCGCAGCCGACGACCATGGCGCCTCTGCAGCCGCAGAAGACGGGGCCGCCTCCTGTCCGGTTCGGCGTCAAGACCGAGCCGGCGAAAAAGCTTACCCCACAGCCTACGGGTCTGCGTGCGAACCTCGCGCAAGCCAGTAAGTGGACCGCAGCCTTTGCATGCTCTTCGTGCCTGTTGTGTGGATTCTTGCTGACGCTGCAAACTAGCTCCTTCCAACCCCTTTGGCTTCAGCAGCTAGCCTGCTGACGGCCGCTGTGAATAAGACGAGATATATAATCCTACTATCTTCTTTACTGGTGCCTTTCCTTTGTCACTGATTATTGGTTTTTGCCGGCGGAAGTTGCATATCACATACGACTTTTTCCTTGCACATGTTACCTGTAATGCGTCTACTGCAATGCACACTCCATGTCCGGCGCTATTCCAATGCAGCGAGTCCTTGCCAGTACTGCTTTTAGTTTCCTTTTCCTATCAGTGTTTCTGTCATGCAGCATCGGCGAGCCTAGAACGTTTCATTTCGTGTTAGGTACTTCTTGGAATATGAGTTCCTTTCCCCTGTCCATCACTCCTCCTGGCTCTTTTCGTTGACCTTGTCCTGCTCTTTGCTCGAATCTACCTTGGCCATTTACATCTGGATAGTCAAGTTGCAGCTCTTATCGTGCTCTCTATCCTGCTGAGTTGTTTTGTCACCTTGACCTCGACATCGCTCTCCCGTCTCCCGTTTCCCGTTTCCTCTGCCGTGGTTTTCGGATCCCCGTTTCCTCTGTTCCTGCCTGTACTGTATATAGCTGAATGCCCATAGATGGATGTTTGTACCTTGGTAGGTCCAGATCTATCTAATAGCTAATCAGTCGATTATGAATTGAGCTTGTGTGCTGTATTAGAATGATCTGCCTGGGGCAAGGTTTGCGTGACGGATGGCAAGTGACGACTCTGTTGACAGCTAGATAGGTAGGGTTTTCGCGTATGATAATCAATGATTAATATTAATCGTTGATCAGGCTTCCCACCTACCTAGGTACTGTATGTGCAGTACATACCTACCTACTGGGTATCAGGGGAGGGGGAGAGCCGTTTTGTTGCCGTCACGGCGGCCGCTTTCCGATGCATACCATGCATATTTAATTAACGTAGTTAGGTAGTAAGTATCCCTTTGCCGCGGCGGGGCCTGTCTTATGGATACCATCTGCAGGTAGCCAGTCAGACTATAATTATTATTATAAGATTAAGATTTAGGCTTTTTATATATAAAGTAAGGGAGGTGAGGTGAGGTGAGAGGGATCGTGTATATATCTGGAATGTATGTATGTATGTACATGTACATACATACATACAAACATACACATGTATCGTGCTGAGTGCTAACTACACTGAGAATGAGAATTGTCTACTTGGTTATTTACTTAGTCTTTCTTACCCGGGAGTATTTTGTCTCTCTCTCTCTCTCGCGTCCACACACACATACACACATATGCTTCCTTCCTTTCTTTCCTGCAAGGACGTGATGTGGCGAATCCCTACATATATATTCCCGTACCAGTCAGCGACTTGCTGATCGGATCAATCAGATCTTTCCACATCCACACATTATTGGAAAAGAAAAAAAACGCTCAGGCTACATGCATACAATACAGCGAACACATGATCGATCAGTCTGGTCCGGCCCGGCCCGGCCCGGTGCGGTCTGGTCTGGTTCATCCTACTTAACCTACCTACTTCCTTTTCTGGGGTTAAGATGAATATTTTATTTACTCAGCTCAGCTCGGCTCGGGTCAGATCCAATCATATCAGATCGGATTGGATCAGCTTAGATCAGGCGTCCTGCTTGGTAATCGCGTCGCGCTCCACATCGGAGATAAAGCCGTCCAACAGGAGTTTAGGACATGGTTCCGTGGGTTTTGGACGTGTGGCCCCGCCCTTGCCTTGTTCTGGCAGGTTGTCTTTTTCTTTCTGCGGAGCTTACTTGAGGGTGAGGAGCGGAGATGAGAGATGAGATGGATGGGATGGTGATTGGTGAGATGGTGTCTACTTACCTATTCAGGTAGATAGGTAGGTAGGTAGGTAGGGGGGTATATAATGTGAGATTTTTTGAGCGGTGTCCGTTTCTTGATATTTTTTTTGATATCTGTCGTTGCATTAGGTGGTGAGAAGTTTCTTGCTGCTGATATATATACATTGCCGTGCTTTTCATCATTTCTCTCCCTTATTGTCTGTCTGTCTATAGTTCTGCCATTCTTCCCAGCCCTTTTCCCTATTGTCAGAGCATACATTCAGTGTCTACTGAAAATATGAGCACAGCGCTACTTGAGAGCGACGGCAGCTCTGCCAACCAAACCCCCACAGACACGACACAACATGACCCAGCATGGGTCCCGGTCTCCGAGCAGCCCATCTTCACCCCGCGCAGACTCAGGGTCATATGCGTCGGCGCCGGCTTCTCAGGGCTGATGCTGGCGTACAAGTACAAATACGAGACGCCGATGGACGACTACGTCGATCTGACCATCTACGAGAAGAACCATGATGTCGGCGGCACGTGGCTGGAGAACCGGTATCCGGGGATTGCGTGCGATGTGAGTTCCCCTGGCAGTTCTGGGAATCTGTCTGACTGTGTGGTTTGAAACTGGCTATCCCGTCCAGATTCCTGCCCACATCTATACGTTCTCGTTTGAACCGAATCCGGATTGGAGCTCCTACTACGCCTCGGGTCAGGAGATCTGGGAGTACATCAAGCGAACGACAGCGAAGTACGGCCTGGACGAAAAGGTCCAGTTCAACTCGCGAGTGATCGAGAGCGTGTGGAACGACTCGTCAGGAACATGGAAAGTCAAGGTCGACCAGCAGGGCACCATCATCGAAACCGAGGCCGACGTCCTGGTCAACGGCTCCGGCGTCCTCAACAAGTGGCGCTGGCCCGACATCCCCGGCATCGACGCCTACAGGGGCAAGATGGTGCACAGCGCCCAATGGGACCCGGCCCTGGACTGGGCCGGCAAGAGGGTCGCCATCATCGGCAACGGGTCGTCGGCCATCCAGATCCTGCCGCAGATGCAGAGGACGGCCGGCCACATCACCACCTACATCCGGCACCCGACCTGGATCACAGCCAACCTGGGGGCGGACCTGGCCCGATCCAAGGACGGTAAAAATTTCAAGTACACGGAGGACGAGAAGCGCAGGTTCCGCGAGGACCCGCGGGCCCTGTTCGAGTACCGGCGGAGCATCGAGCACAGGATCAACGCCACCTTTCCCATACTCTTCAAGGACTCGCCGGTGCAGAAGGCCGTCTCCGAGGAATTCACCAGATCCATGCGGCAGAAACTGAACCACGACCCCGAGCTCTGCGAGAGACTCATCCCCAAGTGGCCCGTCGGCTGTCGCCGCGCCACCCCGGGGGACGGCTACCTCGAAGCGCTGTGCGAGAAGAACGTCGAGATCGAGTTCAACCAGATAATCAGCTTCACCGAGACCGGGATCCGGACCGCCGCCGGCGCGAAGCAGTTCGACATCATCGTCTGCGCCACGGGCTTCGACGTCAGCTTCGCGCCGTTCTGGACAGTCGTCGGCAAGGACGGCGTCTCGCTGGCGGAGCAGTGGAGGGATGTCCCCGAGGCGTACCTTGGCACCTGCGCGGCCAACATGCCCAACTACTTCATCTTCAACGGGCCCAACTCCCCCGTCGGGCACGGCAGCTTGCTGGCCGTCATGGGGTGGACGGCCGAGTACATCCTGCGGTGGTGTCGGAAGATCGCGACGCAGGATATCAAGTAAGCAGGCATTAACCTCACACAAACCCCATTTCTATGAAAACACCACTAACGCAGGCCCCCAGATCCGTCACCGTCACATCGGCCGCCGTCCACGAGTACAACGTCTACTGCCAGGAGTTCCTCCAGCGCACCGTCTGGACGGGCGGCTGCACCTCGTGGTACAAGAACGACGGGCGCGTGACGGCCATGTACTGCGGCAGCGTGCTGCACTACAAAGAGTTCCTGGAGAGCTTCCGCACCGAGGACTTTGCGTTCGAGTACCGCAGCGCAAACCGGTTCCGGTTCCTGGGGAACGGGCTGACGAGCCGCGAGGAGGAGGGTGGGGATCTGGGGTTTTACGTGAAGAGGTGAGCGGTTAGTATCGTAGCGCGGGTTCCGCGTATATGCGTGTGCTGTGTATGTGTCACCAGTTATGTAGCGTCTTGCAGTTGTCGATATAGGTGGTTTAGCAAGTCCATTCGTACATACGTTACAGTAGGATGTCTACGTCGTTCGAGTTCCTTTGCTTTCTTCATGACTTTTTGTCAATCCAGGTATACTCCGCGTGTAGACAGCGATATCAGGTAAATAGGCACCTAAAATACATCAGGTACATACATAACATACTCATAACACTAGGCACTTGCCGATTTGACGACAGCAATCCGTACGATCTCCACACCGTTATTTATCACCCGTACACGGCGGAGTACTTGTCCTGAGCTGCGGGGTATACGTCCTTGACTACACTAATCTCCGCATTCAACAAAAACCAGAGTCCCACTTGTACGACGGGTCCTGCGTTCCGACGGAAAGGACAGCCTCAACGAAACAAAAAGACAAGCGAAAGGAAGATGGAGCAGTATGGAGTGGAGTGTGGAGGAGCGATATAGATAACGCACACGCGGCATCTAAGCGACATCTGGTTTAGCTCTGGAGCTTCTCCGTATACCCCGCAAAGCAGATCCCGACCCCGGGCCGACGACGTCTGCCTCCACTCCAGACTTCTTGTATCAATCTCGTGAAAATCTCCCATGGGACCACTCTGCCTACCAACCGAGGTTATCGTTGCCAGGCATATCCGCCGCGAGGCTCTTACCTCGGGCCGTCAACTATTTGCTGATCTAACAGTCTGTCTCTCTCCAATCTTCTATTGCGGACTTATCTATGCGGTCGCTGTGCTGTGCTGTCGCGGGTAGGACCCGACGGGAGTTGGCGGGTCTGATCGTCGTGATTGACGGGCGGTTCCGTTCTGAGATTGTGACATCAGTGCCCTCCTCCTGTCATCGGGGAATCTCGCCCGACGGGCGCCCGTCTTCGCGACTGAGATTGGACTGGCCGGAATACATGGCGTCTAGCCTGTACATGCGTCCCTGTACATACGTCCGATTAGCGGTTCTGCCAGCTGGACAGCTCGACAGTGACAAGTCCCCGCTTACGCGCCCAGAGCATAGACCGGTCAGCATGTTCTGTACAGCATCATATGTTGGGGATCTGTCGGATGAGGTCAGATCTTCGTCCAAGCGTCCGCGGGTCGAGGCTTGTGTACCGTCTGGCTGCATGTCTAGTGCATACTTCCTTCTATGGAAGTATCTTCTGCTGATTCTCAAGACGATGGCCGCTTCCGTTCATCCGTGTGGATCGTTCTCTTCTCATTCTTCTGACTTACTGCCCCAGATGTACTGCATCTTCGGATACGACAGCCTCGGGTCGAGATGACAGAGCTCGCGGGGCGGAGATCAAACTTCGGACACCTCCTCACTTCAAACCCAGATTTACAGATCCATGGATCCGGAGCTGTGTGATGGCAGGTATGATAGTCTAGGGCAGCTCCGTGCTTTGTTCGCCACAGTCATATACACAACGTCTGTCCATCCGTACGGATATACTGTACATAGAGAACATAGGGCCTACTGGACAGGAGTTCTGAGTTTTCTTTCTGTATCGTTATTATTTTCTTTAAAAAAAATTCCCTATGACAATGACTGTCCAGTACGCAGAAGAATGGCTCAAGGTCCGTCCCGTCCATCTCTGCTGTCATCCATAGATACTCACAAACTCAGCTCGAGCAAGCCTTCGGTGCCCGTCCCTGCCTCAAAGGCACCGCGCTCCAGATGCGCGAGCAGTACAACGGCCTGGTCGCCGCCATCGCGTCCCAGCTGCCGCCCGTGGATGATGTCGCCGTGCAGACGACGGACGGCGCCGTCGACGGCGTCAAGTACCGCGTCTACACGCCTGCCAGCGGCGCGCGGCCGCTGCCGGTGGGCGTGTACACCCACGGCGGCGGGTTCGCGGCCGGCGGCATCGACTCGGACGACCGCGTGTGCCGGCTCGTGGCGGAGAAGACGCCGTGTGTCGTCGTCAGCGTCGAGTATCGACTGGCGCCGGAGCACAAGGTGCCTGCCATGTTGGAGGATGCGATGGTTGTTGCGAATTGGGTATGTCTTTTGTAACTTGGTGTCTGCATATCCCTCTCCTATATAGATATCTTTCTACAGTGTATATTGTTGTATGTATGTACAGGACATCTATTCTGACGACCTGCAGGCCCTGAGAAACGCATCCTCCCTCGGCGGCGACCCATCCAAGCTCTTCACCATCGGCACCAGCGCAGGCGCCGGCCTCGCCCTCTCCATCGCAAACCAATTCGCAAAGACCACCCCCGCGGACGGCAAGAACCCCGTCCGGGGCATCGTGGCCCTGGCCCCCATCTCCCTGCACCCGGACCACGTCCCCGCCGAGTACCAGGCGATGTACACGGCGTACACCGAGAACGCGGTCGACGTCCCCGTCGTCGACAGGAGCAGCATGGTCGCCTTTTACGAGGCCTGCAACGCCGCCCCGACGGATCCGGACATCTTCACCGCGCTCTCGCCGCACCTTGCCAAGTTCCCGCCGACGTACATCGTCACCTGCGAGACGGACCCGCTGCGCGATGACGGGACGGTCATCGAGGCCGCGCTGAAGAAGGCTGGGTGAGTGGCCTCCCTCCCTCCCCCGATAATCATGACGTCTGCGAGCAGAACAGAGCCGCAGCGGCCATGTCGCTATCGGCAAGCTGAGCTGACGTGATATCTACTTCTGTATGTATGAACCAGCGTGCCCACAAAACATGACTACTACGAGAAGCTACCGCACTGCTTCTGGATCTTCCCCGCCATGGTGGAGGCAAACAAGGTGTTTGGCGCCAACCTGCTGCAGGGCATCCAGTGGGTTATTGAGAACATGTGAGTTGGGATTATGTACAATACTATACATTGAGCACATGTGTACTTGCGTGCATGTATTGACACAATATGTATATGTATATATATATATATATATATATATCAATTGATAGTAGATATATGTACGAAAAGAGTTGTTGATGTTACACGGCCTACAACTACCTTATCTATCAAGTAATCGGCCAAGAGGAGGAAAGATAGATGAAATAAGATGAGACAAATCATGCGTCAAATAAGTGCCACCAATATATATAACTACATTTCAATATTACTATTGTCATTATTCTCAATGTATCAGGACATCTCTTTCCCGGACGGTGAACCTCCGTCCAAGAAGGAGACCAAGTGAGTTAGTTAGGTATGTACCTAACTTACACAAAGTAGCAGTCCCACCAGTCTCATCTCATCGGCTGTCGGCATTCTTCTTCTGGAAAGCAAAAAGACATGCATGCATGCCATGCATGACACGATATGATCACGAACGTCCGGTATCGCCGAGACTCGGAAGTCGGGACTTTCCACCTGGCCCAACTGCTCGGATGCCACGGTTCCGAATTTTTTATTATTTCTCATATGCCACAGGTATTTTTTTATTTGCGATTTTAGGAGAAATGAGTGGTTTTTGTATGGGTAAATCCCACATCCAATAACATTGCTACGTCATCAATCTAACTGACAAAAACAGTAGATCTGACCTCACAGTCACCCAAGAATGGGGTGAGTCCAACATTCTCCAGGTCCTCATGCCTCTCTCTCTCCTTTAAGAATTGTAATTCTAGATCCCTTGAGCTGAATACCTAGCTAGCCATTTAGGAACAGTTGAATATAGAAGGTTTAGATAGAAGCTTCATCCCATAGCCATAAGCCCAGCTATAGATGATCGCTATAAACCGTGATATGAGCTGCCATGATGAGCTGCGAGGCAGACTGTTTTGTTACATGAAGCTGCTGGATGTGGATTGCTCTGACCCAGGACGGCAAGACAGTTATTATTATTACTATTACTGTTATTATTACTATTATTATTATCATCATCATTATTATTATTATTACTATTACTATTACTATTATTATTATTATTATTATTATTATTATTATTATTACTATTATTATTATTATTATTATTATATTTCATCTCGGCACATGCATGGGCCATTGTCGCGCTTTTTTTTTCCAGGCCATTCGGCTCTGAGAAGAAAAAGAAGAAGAGCGAAACAAGCACATCAGAGCATGTGATATGCTTGATTGTGATTCTGTCTGCGTGCGGGTGTGCGTGCATGCATGCATGCATGCATGTGATACTGTATGCAGAGCTTGGAGCTGAATCCGTTCATCAATAATAATAAAGCAGCATGTTGTAGGTTTTCCAATTTAATGTCTGAGGTGGTGCCGGTTTGGTTGGTTTGTTGGGAGGTCTTGCAGGTACAGTGCAGGGTCCCTGAATCAGTGGATCAGAGTGACGGAAGAGAGATTAGGTATTCAGATGAGGTTATATATATATATATATATATATAAGTATACAGTAGTAAGTAAGTACTATTAGCTGGTTAAGAGGCCCATGCCATGCCATGTCATGTCGGGGCAGGGCTTGCTTGGCTTGGCTCACTGCATAAGATAGTAAGAACCTACTTACTGTACTTGTACGGAGTACTGTACTGTACCTGAAGTTGAGTTCAAGGTTGTTCTGTTTTTTTTTTTTTTTTTTTTTTTTTTTTTTTTTTTTTTTTTTCTTTGGCTGTTTAGCTCTGCGAAATTGAAAAACAAAAAGGTTCAAAGTACCTACTTGACTAGTGCTATTGCTTGCTTGCTATCTCTATGGATTGATTAATATGACGTGTTTCTTTCCCCTCCTCCTTTCAGTGAGGTTTCAATGTCATGCTGTATGTGAAGATGGGACGGCTCAGGGATGAATGAAGGAATCACCTCCCCGGAATATATTTTTTACATCACCAAGAAAAGAAATGATTCGTTTACTTTTATGAAGGATGGTTACTTGTGTACCGACAGGTATCGAGATATCTAAATAGACAGAGAGAGAGAGGGAGGATCTACTCCTCCGCCCGGAACGAAACCACCTTCCCAAACGTATCCGCCATCCCCCAGATCCCATGCCGCAGGCAGCTCAGCTGCACGATCTGCGAATGGTCCACGAACAGGTTCACGTCGACCCCGAACTCGCGGATGTACCAGTTGTACACTTTCGGGTCGGCCGCCTCGAACATGACCCGCTCGGGCGGCAGCTCCTTCATGATCCGCGACACCACGTCCGTCCGCCACGCGCGCACGTTCTCCGTGATGCCCTCGGACTCGATCATCAGCCGCTCGACACCCGCGTCGTGCAGGAACCGCCGGCCCAGGTCCACCAGCTTGCCCGGGTCCGAGGTGCCGATGGATTCGAGGCCCGACGCGGGCGTGTCGCCGCCCGCGCCGAATTGGATGCCCAGCTCCGGTTTGGCTTTGAGGCCGTACGAGTGGACTTTGTCGATCAGGCGGAGCCAGTCGTCCGGGGGGATGGAGAGGAAGCCGGAGGAAAGCTCGATGACGTCGAAGCTGGTTCTCTATTAGTTCCTCGTGTGAATGGGATATCGGGTGTGGGTGGAGGAGACGAACCCCAGGTTCTTGCACTTGCTGAGGTACTTGTCGAAGACGGAGTGCACGTCCGGGTGCGTGAGGAGATGCTCGGCCCAGCCGCCCTGGTTGAAGTTCGTGAGAGGATCGTTCTGCTGGAAAGGAAAGAGAGAGAGAGGGCGGGGAAGGGTGCTCATACGGTCGAGACGTAGACGTCGTGGGAGTGAGCGAGGTCGATCAGCTCGCGGAGTGTCTTTTCCTTGAAGAGGGAGAATGATCCTACGGCAAGTTAGCATTCATCTTGGGATTCTAGCCAATATGCCAACTGGACTGGTCTGGTCGGGCTAACCTCCAGCGAACTTGAGACCGTCCACATGCGTGCCCATTCTGAACCCATCGTGTGAGATTCACGTCTCCCGATCCTGGGCCATACAAGTATGGGATGGAGGCTCACGTCTCGAGGATATCAGCGAGGTATCGCTTCCCCATGACCTGTACCCCTCGATATCAGCATCCTCGACAAGTCTCTCCTACACAGGACTAGTCTGGTTCGTCTGTATAACCCAGAGCCCTGCATACCGTATAGTATGGTCCTCGGATCTCCGTGACGCCCTTGCTCCTCGGCTTGGGCGGTCTCGGGTTCGACCTGGCGAAGCCAAATCCATCCTTCTTGTCCTGGAGAAGCGTGACGCCCTTCCGGGCAGGCTGCGTCGTGGATAGCGATCTCGAGCCAGCCGCTGCAGCTGCTCTGAGGGTCTGACCGGAAAGGGGCTGCCTCGATGAGGCCGTCACGGTGTGGCGCGCTGCGGGGAACAACATTCTGGATGCCGTACGTGCTTGTAGCTAGAGAATCAGCGACGTACAGAGAGCTGGATGTCAGCTTCTTAGACACAAACAGATTGGGTAAACAAATATACTTGAATTCAGATCATCCAAGACGTAGGTACACCGGGAGAGAAATGAGACGGTCACTTATCCCCCTCAGCCAGCGAGGATCAAACCCTCCAGCAGGAGCAATAATCGAAGAACATCTCTATTGATTGACGCTCCATCTGGAAGCGTTGAACACCGTTACGCCAGCTTGACGTAACCCCTGTCCACGGACGGCAGTACAGCAGGCAGGTCATCCGTCCTGCGTCCGATCAGATTCAGTCAATGGCGCCTAGACAGAAGATCTCCACATTGAGGGATTGACAAGCCCACCGACTGGCAAGGTGGACGAGGGTAACGGCAGCAGCATTGAAGCCGTGAAGTCAAGATGGCGACAGGGTATTGTACAGTTGACGTCATATCACGTGTGTCTACACCAGCACTACAATAGTACCTGGCCCCGAGAGCTGCGCATGTGAACATGTTGCGAGAGGCGTACATCTCTGTGGCTCTCCATCTTCGGATGAAATCAATCAGTAATGGCAATGATTTGACAGAGAATATGACAGAAAGCCAGTAGAAAGCCGCTCTGGTGAACAGTCATCTCAACACAGGGACAAAGCCAGGAGCAAAGCATCAATATTATATGAACCACCCCATAAGAGTCCATCGCCTGAACTTGAAGACACACATTCTCGGTAAATTGTTGCTGCCATGGCGAGAGTAGGATGCGGATCACTACTGCTGATTGTCAAGTACTGAGAGTCAATCATCCTAGAACCAGAGGAACCCAATGAAGACCTGGCTGAGAAACCACCAGAGTCATGTGCGCAAAGAGCGATGCTGGATCGAGTGGAAAAGACGAACATAAGAGAACCACGCTAAGAACTCCGCTCCGTTGCGAGCCCGCGGACGCACGTCCGATCTCGTATTTTCGTCCGTATGGACGTCGGAGATCCGAGTTGTGCGCATAAGGCGGGTCGGAAGCTCGGCGTGCCGGGCCCGTTCCGCTGCCGGGGCCGGAGGGCGGAACCTCGGTGTCCGAGCCTCCGAGGCTAGTCACGAGCCGGACGGCGCCTCAGGCCCACAACCCTCGTGTGCACAGCACTGCACGGAGATGGTCGACGCCTCCCCGCTGGGAGAGATACCTCAGATGCACAGGTACTACGTCGACATGCCGTTGGGGGGACGAGAGGGCGGGGACAGACGTCGCACATGGCGAACGATGAGGTCGTTGTGCGGTGCATCAAGGCCGAGGGCGATCACCGCTAAGCTTCCACGGCTTGGCCTGTGGAGCTTGGCATGGTGGCATCCGAGCTTCGCCCCGGGAAGCTCAGATCTAGGGCTGAGGATGGACTGCTCATCAGAGCACTGCAGCAGTGTGAAACGGGAGTTCAGACGGACGTCGGTTTCGCCGGTGTATGAGCCTGGAGATCCCGTGGCAATGTGAGCAGCCTTTGCAGTGACGCTGAATGCTTGATTGTCAAGCACGGGTCGGAATATCATCCAGCGGTCCTCCGTCCGTCCTGCGCCCGTGGTGCGCCGTGCCGCGGAACGGACGAAGCCACGATCGAGAGCACACTGCGCCGGCGGACCAAGGGCGGAAGAACGCGAAGAACGATGCTGTCGAGATGTTGGCCGTCCTCGTCTCTCTGTCCTCTGCCACTAGCGATGCCAGGGTGCCTTGCTAGCGATGCGGCACACCGACGCACATGCAGGATCGGGCCAACACGCGGCATGGTGGATGGAGTGGTCCCCGCTGGATACGACGCTGCCAAGACTCGAGGTACGCATCACCGTAACTCCGTGGTTGTCGTCGGCACACGGAGATACTACCTGTGCTCTGAGGTGGCAGACAGCAGTGGCTGCGCAGGATGACGGCCAAGACGCTAGGCCAGCGAAGCTCTCCGTGGAAGCTGCGTGCGCTCGTGTGATGTCCTGCCGCAATGGGCGGCCTGGAAACCCGACGCAGGGCATACCTGAGCATACCTGCCTGTATCTCTCCAGGCAGATGCTGGAGAAGCTCGAGAACACGCTGCCTCTGCGGGACACGGCGTCTCGGGCAAAGGTACTCTGGTCTGCATCCTCGGGGCAGACGACATACAGCACCGTCCCTCGTGCCCCCTCCTCCCTCCTCCCGCAAGCGTCTGCGCAGCCTTGCTACTCCGCCCCTCTCATTATTACACCAGCCCTGCCTTACTTCCGACGGCTCCGCAATCCTCCTTCAGCCTTCAGCCTGTCCACGGGCTGATGCTCCCCGTCCCCCGCGGGCTAGCCGTATAACGAGCATACCTACCGCGCCCCTGATGACGGCGCGCCGCTTCTTTTAGCTTTTTCTCTCCGTTCTTCCTCACGCTCCTGCGGGCTTCTTTCTTCCCCTCTTGTTCCTTTTGTTGCATCCCTCCTGTCATCTTTCTCCCCGCGTTCATCGACGGTCGAAAGTCGCTACCCCCGCCTGGTGACCGTCACGATGGGCGTTGGAGCCGTCCTCGAGCCTCTCGTGGTCATCATCCTCCTCTTTGGAGGCACCTGGATCAATCGCGCAGCCTCCGTCCCCTCTGCCGCCCGTCGTTGGCGGAGTCGCAGGTCGGGAGTCCTCTCACGCGACACATCCCCGGATTGTCTCGAGTCGGGGCTGGCGAGCCCCACTCCCAAAGATGCGCTGCTTAGTCGATCGTCTTCTCCATCGCTGCTCGAGCACTGCGAAGAGCCATGGCGCAAGCGCGTGTTGGGTTTCCTGTCGTGGAGGGTGGTGGTGACGACGCCCAACACGGCCGTCTTTCGAAATCGTCTGCTCAGTCGGCTGCTGCGCAGGTTTCCCTTTCTGGTGGAGTGCTGGTACTGGGCCCTGGTCTACTGGGTGAGCTGACCTTTGACGGCATCGGTTCTGCAAGAGAGAGAGAGAGAGAGAGCTAATAATGAGGAACAACAGACATACCAGCTGGGTCGGGCCTTCACTGCTGTCACCCTCCAGGAAGACACCGTCGACGTGGCCAGGAAGCATGCGCTGCAGCTCATCCGGATCGAGCAGAAGCTGGGCTTCTTCTGGGAAGTCGAGATTCAGAAGTACTTTCTACAGCGCCCGCTGCTGATGACCTGGATCAACTGGATCTACTCCTTCATTCATATCCCCGGCACCATCGCCTTCCTTGTATGGCTCTACTACTACACGATCACGCGGAACCGCGTGGATGACGGCAAACCAAGCGGTACGGCGGGCGGGTCGCCGGCAGGAGCGCTGCTCTACCAGGCGCGCAGGCGGACACTGGCTGTCTGCAATCTCCTGGCGTTCGTGGTGTTTACGCTGTGGCCCTGCATGCCGCCCCGTTTGCTGAGCGACAAGAACGTCGAGGGCCCCATTGGAGACCTGGCACGCAGCTACGGTTTTGTCGACACCGTCCACGGTGTTGGCGGCGCAGGCAGCGTGTGGACGGAGAATCGATTCTGCAACCAATATGGTGAGTCCTAGATACAAGGTCGACCGCAGCACCGGCTAATTGCATGATCTTGCAGCTGCCATGCCCTCGCTGCACTTCGGCTACTCCTTGATGATCGGGCTCACGATCATGACGATCCCCCTTCCCCCTCAGCATCGCCGTTCCAAGTCGATCGTGATTCGGTTCTTCCACCGTGCTCACCCGTCGCTCACCCGCAAGCTGCAGCTCCCTTCGCTGCGCCGTCTGGCGTGCATCGTCGTCGGCTTTACTTACCCGTTCGTGATCTTGGTCGCCATCATCGCGACCGCCAACCACTTCATCCTGGACGCGGTTGCCGGTGCCATCGTCTGCGGTCTTGGATGGTGGGGCAATCGCTGCTTGCTGAACCTGCTGCCCCTGGAGGACTACTTCCTCTGGACGCTACGGATCCACAAGCCAGAGACACGGACCGTGGACGTCCTCGCGTTCGAGGATGACCCGGACGACGAGTTCGCCGGGCACGGCGTGGTCAGCCAGTGAACCTAACCCTCCTTGGTGTCAATTGTCTTATTCCCCTCCTTTGTTTGTTTTTGGGCTGCCATGATACCAGCAGGGTTCAATTTGGTTGCACTTGCATTTTCTCTCCGGCGTCTGGTGTCCGAGCTGAAACCCCACCAATATGCTAATAATCACCCTGACTGATGTTGCGAGGTCTCCTCGCTCGCCGTCCGACGAACCTGCCCCAGCTTTCGACCCCCCTCGCCTGTATATAGCTCAGCCACGAGCAGACATTGTTTCTAATGCTTGAGTACACCCCGGGAGTCCCGCATCGACTCCTGGTTCTTCCCATATGTGCTCTGTCTCCTCTCTACACTCCTGTGTCCCAAGATCACGGTCCAAGGACAGGGCTGGCCGACGGCTGCCATATCCGTTGTGACAGCCCTGAACCATGGGGCAGTGCTTTACGATGACCTCTGCTGATGGCTCAACTCCGAACATGGAGCCGGTGATGGAGATCTGCGGTGGGCGTGCTGCGTCCGGACAGATGCGAGATGCCTCGGGCATGCTGTCCTGCCGGTTGGGACCGGCGAGTTGGATTGACAAACCGCCGTGGCATGTTGGCTCGCGGAGAGCGCTTGGAGGACAGGGAGAAACCCGGGGAGAGGTTGGTGTTCCCGACTCCCGGCTCCCCATGCTGCCTGTCCTCTCTCCGTGGCGCCCTGTCTGCGTGTCCACCCTTGGCTGCCGTGGCCCTTGAAAGGTTGTCCTGCAGTGGTCGACCTTCCGTCGAGCAGCACGCTCTCATGGTCGCAGTAGTGGTAGTGAAAGAATTAAGCGGATGCCGCCCATTCATCGCCCTGTCCATTCAGCGTAGCCGTAGGCCGAACGAGTGATGGAGTGACCTGGCGGCGGACCCCAACGACATCGAGCCAGGCTTCTCGTAGACATCAACACCATCTTGCTGTCTCTCTGTGTCTGTCTCCGTCGTCCCTGTCATCTGCTCCATCACCGCCACACTCTCTCCAGCCCCGTCTCACCCTCGTAGTGGTTGGCGTCGCCGCATCACCGCTGCCCAGTGACCGCCCGGCATCCTCGACAGCAGCACATCACACCGCACTCTCATCCCAGCACGCCGTCTGCGAGCATCTCCCAGCCACCGTGTCCGACCGAGGAGAACCTGTCTGCCATCGGGATCGTCAGGGTCTCTAACTGCTCGCCGTCGGCTGCAACCCGAGCCAGAGCGTCTCCCGTGCTTCCGGTGTTCCCAACGTCCACCGCTGCTCGTGCGGCTCTTCTCCGCACAACGTGCGGCCCGTCCATCACCAGAGCTTCGCGCTTTAATCTCGCCACCGCTCCATCTCCCTCTCCCGGTGCCCCATTCCATCATCTTCCCCGTCTCTCCCAGCCCGTGCAACACTCTACAGCTCCCGCTGCGCGTCTTACCAACTCTGGTTTGGCGTGGCTTGGTTCCTTGTCTTTCCCTGGTGTTGCCCGCCTTGTCCTCGCTTCGTGTGTCTCGAGGCGCTGACGCGACTTCTCGCTGCCATCAGCTTCTGCTCCGCAGCACACGCTTTTTTTTCTTGACCTGTTCGCATCACCTACGGCCTAAATCTCGCCTGTTCAGGTGCTGCAGCGCAGATTCCTGTTTCCCTGATCTGCTTTCAGTGTCATTTCCTGGCTGGGGTTTTGTGTTCTTTTTTTTTGTCTTCTACAAGCTCATACTGCGTGAGATAAGACACAAACCACCAGTGCAGCGCATTTTCAGATCGAGTTTTCGCCTGTGCTGGGCGTGAGCGTGCGTTGCGTCATCCGTGCTGCGTGGTGTTGCGCCGACCACGCTGCTCCCTTTTTCCCACGCGTTGCTCGTCTCACGCCACGGTACCCGTCCGCGCGACCTTCTCTCTCTCTCTCACACTCTCCACAACTTCTTTCACCTTCCCACCTCCTCCCCATTGAAAAGGCTCAGCCTTCCCCACCCCATCCGCACCTTTTCCACCTCTTCTTGATCCCGAGTCTTGCTGCGCATCATGGCTGAAGAGACCCCTGCCACCTCCGCGCCGGCCGCCGCTGCCGGTAAGCCGGTCGCTGAACGCGCGCCCTCGGCTGAGCCCAAGGCTGGTCCCGCGGACTCGACGCCGGAGACTCGTCCAGTGCAGGAGAAGGACAACGCGACCGAGCAGCCAGCTGGTGAGTGTCAATCGATCCCTTGCGCCCCTTCCCCTCGACCGCGTTCCTTGTGCCGTGGCGTCGCTGACCCTCCGTGCCGCGCAGCTCCGTCAGGAGGCGCGAGCGCCCCAGAGCCCGAGAAGAGCGAGGAAGCTGAGACCAAGCCTGAGGAGCCCAGCGCATCCGCTGAGACTGCAGACGAGAAGGAAAAGGAGGAGGATGACGAGGAGGAGGCCGCTGCCAGCGCCGAAGCCGAGGCTGTGCCTGCACCAGAGACTAACGGAACGCCCGCGTTGGCCAGGAAGGGCGGGAACGTGAAGCGCAAGTCGACGGGTGGTGTGGCAGAGCACCGGACGAGAAGGCTGGGCCGGAAGAAGTCGCAGCACCGCATCACACACCTGGACGCGAAGCCCGGAGAGTACTACCTGGCGCGCCTCAAGAGCTATCCGCCATGGCCGTCGATCATTTGCGACGAGGAGATGCTCCCGCAGAGCCTGCTCAACACGCGTCCGGTCACTACGAAGCAGGCGGATGGCACGTACAAGGAGCCATACGCCGATGGCGGCAAGAGAGTACATGAGAGGACCTTCCCTATCATGTTCTTGGAGACCAACGAATTGTAAGTGTGGAATCTCTACGCCTGCACCGAAAATAAAGAACGAAGAAAAAAAAGCTGACAGCTTCCGCTACCACAGTGCCTGGATTCCAAACACGGAACTCACTCCCCTTACCCCGGAGATGTGCAAGGAGGCCATCGAGAAGGGCAAGCCGAAGGCACTGCTTGCTGCCTACAAGGTAGCACTGGAACAACACGATCTGCAGTACTTCAAGGACCTTCTGGCAGACCACCAGCGCGCGTTACAGCAGGAGGCGGAAGCCCGCGAGGCGAAGGCGGCGGCCAAGGCCGACAGAGAGGAGAAGAAGAAGAAGCGGAAGAGCATGGAGGTGGTCGAGGATCAGGAGGACGTCGACATGGCAGAGGTGGAGGAGGAAGAGGGCAAGAAGCCCAAGGCCACCAAGAAGCGAAAGAAGGACGTCGACAGCGAGGGAGAGGCAGAGAAGGTGAGTGCATCATGTCGCCATCACGACCCTTGCGTGACCGTTTCCATGGATCAGCGAGGAGGGATCGCTAACACAAGTAGCCCGTTAAGACTCCCAAGGCCGCCACCAAACTTAAGCTGACAACGCCCAAGACTCCTGCGACTGCTGAGACCAAGAAGGCAACAACGGGTTCCGCCAAGGCCGCCAGGAGCAGGACGACCGGCACGAAGAGAGGCGGCAAGGCGGCTGCCAGTGACGAGGAGATGGCTGTCGAGACGCCCAAGGAGCCGGAGAAGACGATAGACCCGCAGGAGGCGAAGGTCAAGAAGGAGAAAGAGAGTAAGCACTGCAGCGTTCCGGTTAGTCGTTTGTGCCAACCGGTACTGACTCCGTCCCAGTTCTCTACATCCGCCACAAGCTGCAAAAGGGCTTCATCTCGCGCGATCAGGCACCCAAGGAGGAGGAGATGGCGACCATGTCCAACTTCTTCTCCAAGCTGGAAGCGCACTCGGATCTGGAGGTCTCGATCATCCGCGCCACAAAGATCAACAAGGTGCTCAAGATGATCGTCAAGCTCAACACCATCCCCAAGGACGAGGAGTACCACTTCCGGCGCCGCGCCATCGACATCCTGGCCAAGTGGAAGAATCTCCTCGAGTCGGACACCACTCCTGCGCCTGCCAAGGAGTCGAAACCCACGGCCAACGGTGTCCACAAGGAAGACGAGGGCGACGAGAGCGTGGACGGCAAGGCCAGCGTCGAGACGCCCACAAAGACCGAGAAGACCGACACCGAGGAGAAGGAGACGACCGAGGAGAAGCCAGCCAAGGAAGAGAGCGCCGCAGAGTCCAAGGACCAAGACACACCGATGCCGGACGCTGACGCTGCGGAGGAGAAGGCTCAGGCTCCGGAGGAGCCAGCGAAGGAGTCGGAAGAGGCGGCTCCCAAGGAGGGCGAAACCGAGAAGACGGCCGAAGAGGCGGCAGCATAACTCAGCACGTCTTTTGTCTTTGAAACTTAATGTTCGTTTCCTCGACGATGGTACCTCTTTCGAGTCCCTGTGTTATTGCGTCTTTCATGCCCTGCTTTGTTGTTTTCCCGCTGTTTCCCTTTTCCTATAGTTTTGGACCTTGTGCAGGTGAGCTGGGAAAGAAAAAGCTAAGCTTTGGTTTACGGTCTCTCTCTGTGTATACATATCTCTACGATTTGACTCGCCTTATCTATGAGATGGTCGGTGATCGTGCACTTTTGCAGTTGAAAGCTGGGATTAGAATGGAGGGGGCGAGATGTGACAGACAAGACACAACACTAGAAAACAAGACCCGTTCTGCGGCGACTGGTCGTCCCCTCTGCACGCCCTGTCTTAACGATCGATATTTCGATTTTTTTTTTTCGATATCGGTACATGTTGTGTCCTGTCTTGCCTTGCGGGAACATGGGAAGGGAAGAAAGGGAGAAGGGAGAGGGGAAAGAAGCAGGACAGAGAACAGATATGGAAGCAATCGATAGGTAGCTTCTATCTACTACCCGCCTTGCCTTGCTGTTTTTCTCTGGTTTCCCTGTGCGTCTGGGCAAATTATCCATGTCTGTATCTGTTTCCATGATTCCAGATCCGAGATTCTATAGCTCGCTAGCTACCTAACCTAACCTACTTATATTGCTCAATGATAGCTTAGCTTAGTTTTTTTTTTATCTCATCGGTGAGATGGGTCCGTCGGATGCTGGTAGTTGAGTCGAGGTGAGGTGAGGTTTGAAGCAAGCTTGATATTGATAGTATGAATGAATGTGATGGTTTGATATGTGAGTATCTACTTACAGGTATACATACACATGTGCCCACCCGCTGTCTATATTGATTTTGTCGAATCTGGGGTTCGTAGAGTACAGATTAACTTCGAGGAGAGGTCTCAGAGATCCAAACTGCCTCCCTTCCCAGAACCACCCCCCGCTGCTAAGTTAGACTGGTTTGAATACTTGTGAGATACAGTGTGTATGGAAGTCCTGTGACCTGACCTGTTTTGTCTGTCTTATCTGCTGGGATAGATCTAGATAGACTCGTCTGATTCTGATATCTGTATCTGATATGACTATTACATGAACTTCTGATTTGGTTGTTCAGTGTATGTGCTCTTCTGTGGACTTCTCAAAAAAATAAAATGACAACCGGGCTTTCAAGTCTTAGATACAGTCAGTACAGTACCTTTAATGGCCTTAGGCCTACTACTACTACTACTACTACTACTACTTCTGGGGGCTTGCAGTTGCACCCACTCTGGCTACTACTTTTTACTTGGCTTACTTACCCGTGACCACCTGGCCTCGTGCCGCCCGGAGGGAGCAAAAAAACGTGACCTGGCTGGCTCGTGTGACGTAAAACAAGGTCCGCACCCCGCGGGCCCCGATGTTGTTCCGGCTCCGACTCCGGCTCCGGGGGTCCTGTGCCCCTCGGCCAGGATTTCCAGGTTTGAATAGAAGAGAGAGGCGGATATCTGATCCTGCATCTGATAACTCGCAACCCGCGACGCGGCCACTCTTTGGACCAAGGCACAATAAAGGTTTCAACTTTACTATTGTTAAATATTCCTTTTTTTTTTCTATTCCCTCCTGAAGCAGTCAGCTGCTCCTGATCCGCGGCAATATGGGAAGTCCCGCTGCTCTTCGATCTGGGAGGCTGCTCCGGCACCTCTCGTCCGGCCGAGCGACTCCTACTACCCTTTCTTCCTTCTACGGTGCTAGCGATGTTAACAACGGGGCCTGCGTGCTCTGTCGGTATCAGGTTCATAGAGGTGTTATGATTACGCGACAGCTGCGTCAGCAGCAAGTGCCGCGGCGGTTTTATGCGTCGACATCTCCTTCTCCCGCGTCGTCGAATGCGAATAATGCCGAGAGCAAGGCGGGAAACAACAGCAAAGAAGCAGAAGAGCTGCTGACGACCGGCAACCTACCCGACCTCACGAACCACTACACCATCTTCCCCAAGACGATCCCCGCGCGCGCCCCGCCGCCCGCCTCGCCCTTCGACATCCCGCTGCCCGAGCTGCGCCGCGAATTCCTCGCCCTGCAGTCGCTCGTCCACCCGGACAAGTTCCCCCCGGGCCCCGCCAAGGACCGCGCCGAGGCTCTCTCGGCCCGCATCAACGAGGCCTACCGCACTCTGGCGGACCCGCTGCTGCGCGCGCAGTACCTCCTGCGCGAGTGGCACGGCATCGACGTGACGGCTGAAGACGCCTCGCAGAGGCACGCGCTCGACCCGGAGACGCTGATGGCGGTGATGGAGGTGCAGGAGGCGGTGGAGGAGGCCGGGAGCGGGCCGGAGGCCGAGGCCGAGGCGACGGTCGCGCGGCTGAAGGAGGAGAACGAGGCGCGGATCGCGGAGACCGTAAGGACCATAGGCGAGGCGTTTGATCGCGGCGATGTCGAGGCCGCGCGGAAGGAGTGCGTGCGGTTGCGGTTCTGGTATAGCGTTGCGGAGGGGCTGAGGGAGTGGGAGCCCGGGAGGACGGAGATTCGATTGGTGCATTGACTTGGTTTTTTTTCTTCTTCTGTTTTGCCCTTTGTTTTCTTTTTTGTTTGGTTGTCTGTCAGGTTGGGTTAGAGGGGTTAGGATGAGATGAGATGGATGAACAGGTACCTAGGTAACCGAGGATATGGATGTATCTACTGTACTATGCTATATTTTGCAATGGACTGGTTTGGGGGAAAAGAGTGTGGTTGGAACTCCATCTGCAGGAACTGAACTGGTGGTCCTATTTCCTTTCCCCCACGGTTTATCTCCTAGACAGATAGTGTGTCTATACAGGATATATATATATATATATATATACTGTACATACATAGCATCACCTTGGTCCCCGAACGGCGCAAGCTCTGCAAGACACTGGAGCCAGATGCTCAGATATGAGAGTCGACAGGGTCATCTGCATGTCATTGCAACGACAGACTGCCACATCGTCGTCCCGGACGACAGCGCAGGGATTGGCTGGTGACACATTGACACATCTCCCTTTCTGGATATGCGGCTTGGGATGCACGCCATTCGGTGTTCCTTGTTTGTTCGACAGACCCCAAAAATGGACCATGGCTGGCAGAGGCCACGGTGGCCTCACAGCACAGGACGCCGCGTGTCTGCTGCATGTACGGTACAAAACTGGAAGCATGATGAGGGGAGGCCGGAGCTGCAGTCATGAAGCCCATGGTTTCCCGTCCACGGCGCGGTTCCTGAGCAGCGATGTTTTTCCTCGGATCGCACATGTACGGGTTGAGGTTGCCGGATGATGTGGAGCAACCTCCACAGTCGATCTGGGGGAACGGTGCCAGGCTCCGCTGGCGCCGGGGCCACCGCGCTTTAGATAAATCCATGTTAAAGACGATCCTGGTGGAGTCTGGATGATCCGATGCGCTGCGCCGTCGGCTACTGGCTGCCCTGTGCTTTTGAAGTCGACGTTTCGTGCTGGCATGCAGCGGCTTCAATGCCTGACGCCCCTCATGGCCTCCCACGTAGCAGGCCGTCTGGATCCATATGAGCCCCGTCTCGTGGCCTGATCGACTCATCGAGGCCATAAAGATGGTAGCGGGGAGTGACTCAGGGTAGAAAAGAGTGTTTGATCAGTGCTTGGTCCATACAACTCCTCATCCCGCAGAGAAGACGGTGGGCTTCACACCGTCTGGTGGAGGAGAAGAACAGGAGAACCAGGATCGAAAACAGAAGAACCCCTGTCTTCCTTTTGAGGCATCATGGAGACCGTTAGGGACTACAACAGGTACGTCATGCTACGCGGCGGAGGTCTCGATCTGGGAGTTCAACAACAGTCAGCGTCGAGCATATCACCATGTCCCCATCTCTCCCGTTGTCCTCAAACATGATGAGCACCGTTTGAGTCAGGACGTGCTGGCAGACCCCCCGCTGACCCGTCGAGTCCGTTTGTTGACCACAGCATCGTCCACTCCCCCTCCTTCACCTTCCTCGTCGGCCCCAACCACACCAAGCTCACCATCCAGTCCGGCCTCGCCAAGCATGTCTCGCAGCCGCTCGACCATCTCATGAACAATGGCCACACCCGTGAGTCCAAGCACCGCATCGCCGTCCTCGAGGACGAGGAGGTCGAGACCTTTGTCGCCTTCTGCGAGTACGCCTACACCTGCGACTACACCACGCCGTCCTTCAAGGACAGCGACCACAGCCCGTGGAAGGGCCAGGTCCGACAGGAACCGTCCCCTGCAGAGAATCAGGAGGCCAGGCTCGAGGAGGCAGGGGGCATTGACGTTGCCGCAGACCCGACCCTGGGGGGTGATGCAGCGGCCGCGGAGCTGCCTGCGGAACAAACTCCTGCGGAAGAAGGACCAGGAGATGCTGCGGGGGACGGCGAGGGCGCCTCGGAGGGTAAGAAGGGCAAGAAGGGCAAGAAGAGCAAGAAGAGGGCCGGCGGCGTGTCCTTCGATGACTCTGCCCATCTGACGCCCCCCTCTACGCCTCCTCCTGAGAAGACGGAGGAATTGGACAAGCATGTTGCCGACACGTCCTCCGGAGTGACGGAATGGTGGGACCAGCCGGAGGAGAAGCCTGCGGAAGTGAAGCCCGCTGAGGGCATAATACCGACGGACCAGCCGCCAGCAGAGAGTGCTGCAGTGGCGGAGGAACAGAGGGATGGTGAGCAGGAACCGATCAACATGCCGTTCGGCTCCTCCGTCCGGCCAAAAGGACTAAACCTCGGGGATGACTTCAGTGCCCTCCACTACGTCCACCAACGCCCCGTCGGTGCTCCAGCGCGGGGAGCATCTCCCAAACCGGGCTCGTCGGACCTTCCTTACATCCTCTTTCACGCCAAGCTCTACGTCTTTGCAACGCGCTATGTGATCCCGCAGCTGGCGCAGCTGTGTCTCAGGAAGCTCCACCGGGACCTCCTCCACCTCCAGTTCGCCTGGGCCGACCAGGAGGCCCCGGGCCCCGAGGGCATGACCCTCTTCGACGTGAAGGCGAAGATGGTCCTCGACCTCATGCACTACACCTTCACCAAGACCACCCGCTACGAGCCCGCCGTGCCCGCCGCACCCACCATGCTGCGCGAGAGCGAGCTCCGCAAGCTGGTTACGCACTATGCAGCCTGCAAGGTGCGCGAGCTCGCAGCGTATACCCCGCCCATGGCCGGCGCCTTCGCGGTGCCTCCACCGCTGTCGCTGGATGGCGTCGCGACGGCCAACGTCCCTGTCGTCGGGGGGTTGAGAGACCTCCTGGACACGACGACCGAGTTGGCCTCCGACCTGGTCTACAAGTTGATGTGACGCGATCTGCTTGCTTGAACGAGATAGAGTGTCGCTGCATGACCATCACCATTACAGGGAGCATTATCAAAGACTTGCGGAGTCTATTGGCTCTTCCTATACCCCTCATTAACGAATTTCTTTGTCGAACGATTTTCCATCCGGGTCATCGCCTTGCGGATTTTCTTTTATTTTATTTTTTCTTTCTCTTCCGATTCCACAATTGACTAATGACGTCTGTTATTTGATTTGTTGGGCAGAGATAAGGGGCTGTCATTGGCTGGACTTGACAGTGTTCACGACATGCATCATTCTTGCAGGTTGTCGTTTTAACCCTTTCCTACTTGCCGGGTTTACGGAGATTATTATTATTCTCGCCCCTGTTTATTGCAGACACGCGGCTGCATGACGGAATCACTTTGCGCCGATGCTGAGGTCGAGCGATCTGCTGCTAGCTCGTCTCGCTTTCTACGGGGTACAGCGTTTTTAATTTTTTCCCCCGTGTCTTCCGGGACCTTTTCGGTGTTTGTCTTATTTATTTCCTTATCTGTTCTTTGTTTACTGCATTGCGTTGCGTTGCTTGTTTGCATCCACACTGCATTTCCATGTAACAAGAACACGAGCGAGATTATGATTATGATGATTAGGAAGACAGAGAGAGAATACTAGATACATGGCATAATGCATGACTGGTTTGTTCTTACGGAGTACTACTTTGCGAGAGAAAACGAAAACAACATTCCAACCCTTTTGGTTTCTCTTGCACAACTGCGCGTGGTGCCCCATTCCGTCAGATGGGCATGCAGTGTTGGTATTGTACCGTACTTCTTGTCCTGGTCCTTCGGAGTATGACGAATACTGGAAAGAAAACTCTACCCACCCAGGTCCAAGGTCCGAGTTCGGTCCGATGATGTGATGCATTCTTGGCATGATATGACATGATATGATATGATATTTGGCCCAGCGATGGAGAGATCAATGGATCGATATTGCTTGGATATTATTCCTTTAAAAAACAATCCTCCGTGAGTGACCTTGACAGATATATATGTACGGAATACGTATGCTAATTGTTTACTATTGTGCCATTTGTTCTCCGTACATGCACACACAAGTAGCAGGGAAAGGAGGAAGGAGAGGAAGGGGTCGTGGAACCGCTCCCTTCTCCCCTCTTCCCCTCTCCGCCCTCTCTGCCTTCCGATATCGACGCCGATGCATGGACGAGGTTAACCTTTTTGCCCCCCTTCAATCCTCAACTACTATACTCCCCCACTGAGAGTACCCAAAAGTATCTAAAGTACATACAGAGTGCTATGCAGGATGCAGTATCCATGACTCCACCGTCCATCTCCCACACCGGACCGGATAGATTAGGTATAATTACCTAAGATAAATAGATAGATTTGGGGGGGTTCCATGCATGCATACATGGATGGAGGGATCTCGGGAAGGTTCCGACCGTTGTCTGTTTCATGCTTGCATTGCATTGCATTTGTACGCAGTATTGTAGCACGGAAAGCGGGGACCTCGGCGGGAATTGAATCTGGTCCTCCGTACAGGGATGGAGTCCGGATCCTGAACAATGGAAGAAGTCAAAGTCTGGACTTGATGAACAAACAGTAACACCAAATCAGTATGGAGTAGAAATAATGGTGGTGGTGGTGGTGGTGGTGGTGATAGTAGGAACAGTCAGGGGAGAAAGAATAAAAGATAGACTTTGAACTCTTTATCTCCATCTCCACATTGCAACGCAGCGGAGAGTGTGTTGGATACGCATCTGGATCTCATGGATGGAGCCTCTCCGCCGTGGGTCTTGGCGCCCGGGCCGGGGCTTGGCCGCTCCGTCGGCCCGTGGTTGGACACCGTGCGGCGGACGAGAACCTCCCATCACTTGAGATCCAGCATCATCTCTCTCTGCATCTCTCTCTCTCTCTCTCTCTGTGGCTGACCCTCCAGGTCTTTTGTCACGGCGGAGATAAGCCCAGAGCCCGGTTCAGGCTTTTTGTGCCCCGACTTGGAGCACAGGCCAGGCTACCCCCGTCCGCCCAGCCCTGCTATACCGCTCTCTCTCACCTGCGCTGCACGCGAAGAAGGGTCCGTCCGTCGAGGGTTTCACACGGCGCACATGGCACATGGCAGCAGGCTTCACGCGACAACCTGTTATCTGCCCCCTTTTTGCCCTTATCGCGATATGCCTGTTTCGGCCTCGCCTTCAGGCATCCTTCTTGGCCGGACTGGCCGTTCATCGGGTGGGTACGGGGAACGTCGGGAGCGGGTCCCTGCGCCGGAGGTCTGAGGTCGACCGTCACGTCTCTCTCTGCTGGGTCCCAACAGGCCCCCCGATGACAATTGTCGAGGGTCGACCGGCATCTGAATCGCCTGCCGTATCGTGCGCCACTCGCGGCTAGACAATGGCCCCCTGCCTGGAGTCTGGACGGTTGATGGACATCCCGGACCGGGCATTAAACTTCTGCTCGATCGCTGCCGTTTGAGACAGCATCCCCACCGAGGCGATCCGATCGGCGTCTATCGAATTCTGTCGAGGCGCGAGCGCGTCCGCGTGCAGTCCCAGTTGTGCTGGTCGTTCTCGGCCTCTGGCAAAGCCACGCAATATTGTCGCTGCCGAGAAGCAAAGCCAGCTTCACTGTTCGAGCAGCATAGGGGGCTAGGGGAGCAGATCGGGCGGCGGTGACCAGGGCTGGGCATCGCAATAGTGGAGGTCCTGTGTCTGCGGTCGGGTCCGGTATCAGTGGACTGTTAATTTTGTTATTATTATTATCTACGGCCGAAGGACTTTTTTTCCCCTCTGTCTCGCCGCCGCATCCCGAGCGCTTCCTGACTCTTGTTCGGCATCCTGTCGATATCTGCCGCAGAAACGGGACGACAGGGACCCTTGCCGCCCGACCTGTGTTCTTTTTTGTCCGCTGTCTGCGACCCACTCGGACATATCCCCCTTTCGTCGTCAGCCACTGCGAAGCTTGGCGGCCGCTGTCGTGGTCCTCGACGATCCGTCGACGATCATCCCGAGAACATGCTTGGCGGCTTCCCGAACCACCGTTCCTAAGTTACGGTATTACCCGGGATCCCCAGCACGAGGCCAGATGGCACACCCCCAACCGCCATCCCATGCTCGATCGAGCGCTCGTCATTGGAAGGAAAAAAAAATCATGTCAGTAGAGACTTTTGTAAAAAGTCTCCGGCACAGTTCCGAGTCCAACATATGTCATCATCCGTACAGGCAATGTCGTGGCGACTAGCCGGTACAACAGAGACTGTATGGACGCTGTACGGAGTACATGTGAAGTGTGTTTGCATGCGGATTGACGACCTGACAGCGCCATGGCGACATCGCCTCGGTTGAGAGATAATTGATACGCCAAGCCGCCGTTGCTGAATGCTGGCGGTCTGCCGGGAAGAGGCTTCCAAGACTCCGCAGCAACAGGGCTGGGGTCCGTATATAGCAGTGACAAGCTTCATGGCTTGTCACTATCGATGGCTGTTACGGAATGTACTTGCCAAGCCGGTTGGCGTTTTCTCACATCTCCACCACAACCTCAGACACTGCAGTTGTATGGCATTGTTACCGAAACCGGCAGGTATAATGCATCCACCGAAAACGTCCGATTGCAGAGGCATATCCGTATGCTCCAAGTGGCTGAGGATGAAGACCTCACAGGTGACTGGATACGTCGAGTCGCTGGTTGTCCGTGGCGTCACCTTATCTCTTGGTATGGACAGAATGAGCTGTATCATTTGCCCTCAGAATTTGGAACTGTTTGCCCCTGATCTACAGCTAGCCACAAGTTTCCGCTAATCCCCTCTTGGCATCAGGCTTCGTTGACGTCTGGTCGGGCAGTGCATCTCCCCAATTGTGATTTTTTTCCCCTTCGAATATGCACGCCGGACTCCCCATCTGTATGCGCGACGGTGGGCTGTCCCTTCTGCTGCGCTCTTGGTTTTGCCTGCGTCTCCAGCCCAGACACCATATGGGCTGTGGCATGTGAGTCTGGTGCTTTCCTGGCATTTCCGACTTTTCTTGTCTATGGAGAGTACATAAGACTCGTTCATTCGTTGATTCATCCATTCCGCTCGTTTGTGGCACGCCAACTTTGCTGGAAACACGATCGCTACCCCCCGTCAGTCGTTCTCTAGATAATCATCCTTCGTTGGACATCTTTGCTTGAATAAGAAACTTGGGTACCCGATGGCTTCGCCTACAGACGGGAGGACTATCGATATTCGAGAACCGAATATCATGTTCGAGCAACATCAGCATCAGCTGCACCCGCACCCACCGCGGTCGGCGGGCGTCTCGGAGCGGACGTTGATGGACAGCCGGGCACCCTCCGAATACAGCCTCGAGAAGCCGAGGAAATTGAGTCTGCGGGAGAGGCTATGCCATTTCACCTGGGCCTGGTACACGCTCACGATGAGTACGGGAGGGCTGGCCCTCCTCATCATCAACCAGCCGAATACCTTCCGCGGGCTGCGGGAGATCGGTCTGGCAGTGTACATTCTGAACCTCGTCTTCTTCGCCTTCTGCTGCACCATGATGACGCTGCGGTTCATCTTCCATGGGTGCCTGCTCACCTCCCTGCGGCATGAACGGGAGGGTCTCTTCTTCCCTACCTTCTGGCTCTCCATCGCAACCATCATCTGCGGTCTACAAAAATACTTTGGAAACGATGCGAGTGACGCGTTCCTCATGGCGATCAATGTCCTCTTCTGGGCGTACTGCGCCTTCACGTTCCTCGTCGCCGTCATCCAGTACTCCTTCGTCTTCTCCGAGCACAGCTACAACCTGCAGACCATGATGCCGTCGTGGATTCTCCCGGCCTTCCCCATCATGCTCAGCGGCACCATCGCCTCTGTCATCGCCGGGGCCCAGCCGCCCAAGTACGCCATCCCGATCATCACCGCGGGCGTTACCTTTCAGGGCCTGGGCTTTTTCATCAGCATCATGATGTACGCCCACTACATCGGACGCCTCATGCAGTCCGGCCTCCCGTGCCGCGAGCACCGGCCGGGGATGTTCATCTGCGTCGGGCCTCCGGCTTTCACCGCCCTCGCCCTCATCGGCATGTCCAAGGCGCTCCCGGACAACTTCGACCTGATCCCGGAGCTCAAACACGAGTCGTACATCGTCCAGATGTTCGCCATCTCCTGCGGCGCATTCCTCTGGGCGCTGAGCCTGTGGTTCTTCTGCATCGCCGCCATCGCCGTCATCCGCAGCCCGCCGACGGCCTTCCATCTCAGCTGGTGGGCCATGGTCTTCCCCAACACCGGGTTCACCATCGCGACCATCACCCTGGGCAATGCGTTCAACAGCCCCGGCGTCAAGGGCGTGGCGTCCGCCATGTCGATCTGCGTCGTCTCCATGTGGCTGTTCGTGCTGGTCAACAACGTGCGAGCGGTCCTGAACCAGTCGATCATGTACCCCGGAAAAGACGAGGACACGAGTGATTAACTTGAAAAAAAGTTTCCCACTCGGTTGCTCTGTTGTTTCGCTACGGGTTTGTCTCTCGCTTGGTAGTTGTTTGAGAGGTCCAAAAAATTTTTTTTTTTTTTTTTTTTTTTTTTTTTCCCTCCCGGCTTGTTCGTCGATTCCCCTTCTGTTTCTGTTCGCGTTGTGTTTCTTGTCTGGTTTGGTCTGTGGCATCGGCGTCTGGGTTTTGGTTGGATTCTGCTTTCGATCTATTTCGGGTTTCCAGTTTCTTCTGCCCTTCGGGTATTTATTTATATAAGAGGGATGCATACTTTGATTTTTTCCTCTCTTCAAATTCGTATAGCGTGCGTTTTTCATCTTTCTTTTCTCTTTGATCCTGCTTCCCCTTCTTTGTCCTTGACTTGACTGCTGGTGTCGTGTCGATCCGCTGCCTTGTCTAGCGGTCTTCTTCACTCGACGGCCTGTGTCGATCTCTGTTCTTTCTGTTTATCTACGTTGTTGTCATTTTTCTCGCTGCATTTCATGGCATCGTCATCGGTCTGGGATGCCATTTACCTCGGCATGTAGGTAGGGGTACTATCTGACTAACGATGATGCATGGGACGTTCGAGAGGTATATCCATTCCTTGGAAATGTAGGCCTGTCCGTGTAGATTGTAAACTCGAGTCTGGTCTTTTCTGTGTATATACAGTACTCCTGTCGTAACCACGGTCATGTTGTCATGCCATCGAACTGGACTGCCATCAACTCTTAGGTTCTCTTCATTACCTCCTTCAATCATGGATTCCGGAGAAATGAGTGTCGTAAAGACTGGCTGGTCCCAGACCACCTACCCACTATCTACCACCTACCTACGTGAGAGCTTTGACAGGGACTTGAGTTCCATCGGAGTATGTATCTTAACAGAGTGCAGATCCAACGACCGGCGATCCGCGGTGCCCGATTTAGAAACACGCGCCGCTGACGCCAGCGCAGCCACGCGCGACACCGCCACGCCTAGCCGCATCGAGGCTAGCGGCCCTGCGCGATAGCGATAAGCAAAACACCAAAAGCAAAACCTCGCCGTCTCAACCCCCCCTCCCCCTTGACCACCCACGCTCCCTTTCTCCTTCAGATGCTCCCCCGGACGACAGCACCCCTGCTGCTGCTGGTGCTGCTGGAGGGCTCTTGAGATTCCGCCGCACGGGGCCCTCCAGTGAACAGGGACGACACGAAAGGCCGATGGTCGCGCTGGGCTTTCCCGCCCGCAGAGCCTGCGGTGGCCGGCCTGCTTCTGCGCTTGCACACGCCTATCTCTGCAACTTTTCTTCGATATTATCGGTCGATCGGCGCTCACTACGCTCGTTTGTCCACAATGGACAGCAATGGTCCTCGCGGATCGGGACACGGTCGTTCCATTCGACCCCTGTCTACGGCTCTACCTCCCGCATCTCATACCGCATCGCCGTCTCCTCCTCCGCCAAGGGCCGCCGCTTCCACCCCGAGAAGAACGCCTACCACTTCGACCCGGAGCTGCTTGACGCCCTGGGCCTCGTGACCGACACCGACCCCGCCGCCCGCCGGCGCAAGCGGCCCGACAGCGGCGAGGACGCCTTCTTCGTCGCCAAGGTCGGCGGGCGGGACCTCTTCGACGCCCCCGCGGGCGGCGCCGTCGCGTTCGGCGTCGCGGACGGCGTGGGCGGGTGGACCGAGTCCAAGGTCGATCCCGCCGACTTCTCGCACGGCCTGTGCAGCTACATGGCGCAGCATGCGCTCGAGTGGGACGCGGCGCCGGAGAAGCTGCGCGCAAAGGGGCTCCTGCAGAGTGCGTACGATGCCGTCGTGGCGGACGAGGCGATCTTTGCGGGGGGCAGCACGGCGTCGCTGGGGGTCGCGCAGCGGGATGGCAAGGTGGAGTTGGCCAAGTATGCTGCCTTACATCCGTGTCCTCGTTGAGATGAGACATCGACATGCTGACTGTCGCAGTCTGGGTGACTCGGGCTCCGTCCTCCTCCGCCTCGGCGCCGTCCACCACTACTCGACGCCGCAGACGCACGCCTTCAACACGCCCTACCAGCTCAGCGTCATCCCGCCGCGGATGCGCGCCCAGGCGGCCATCTTCGGCGGGACCTTCCTCGAGGACCTGCCCCGGGACGCGGCCGTCTCCAACATCACGATGCAGCACGGTGACGTGCTCGTCCTCGCCACGGACGGCGTCTTCGACAACCTCAACAACCAGGACATTCTCAAGATCGTGACGGCCCGGATGACCCTGGCGGGCGCGTGGACCGGCACCGCGAACCTGGGCATTGGCGTCTCGAAGCACCTGGACGCGCTGACCCGGCCGGGCGGGCTCGCTGCGCCGCCGCCGTCGCCGTCTGCGCATTCCGACTCCGCGTCAGCGTCGTCTCCTTCTCCTCCCCCTCGACGTGTCACGGCCAGCAATCGCGGCCACACGCTGCAGGCCCTCCTGGCCCTCTCGATCGCGGGCGAGGCCAAGATCGCCAGCGTCGACTTCCGCCGCGACAGCCCGTTCGCGAAGGAGGCGCAGCGGCACCGCCCCGCGGAGTGGTACCGCGGCGGGAAGGTGGACGATATCTGCGCGCTCGTCGTCGTGGCTGTTGAGGAGGGCAGAGATCAATGATGTCGATTCTTGATCTTGACACGAAGAGAAAGCGGGCCGTTCTTACCGTCTTCTGCTACCTGTATAGAATCGGATGGAATCGGTGGGAGTGTACAGCGTCGCATCCACGAACCGAATGATTTTATTTTTTTTTTCTCTGATCCATCACGACCATAGATAGACAGTGCGATACCTGCATCAAATTGCATCACATCGCATCGCGTTGCGCAGCATTACATTCCATTCCTGGGTCCTTACCTACCTTCCTAGGTACCTAGCATGTGCATCTGGCGGTTTCTTTGGGTTGATTGATCGATTGGTTTTGTTGGTTAGATAGTCGAGGTGGTTGGTTGGATAAAGAGAGGGGAGAGAGGGACATATATCATATCATATTGGGGTCCTGTATATCGTATCCCGTCATATCTTATTGGTTTATTTCTTCATTTGTTTATATCATCATATATCCTTGGCGGGCCATCCATTCCATCCTGGTGTCCACATCCATTTCATTTCATATTCATTTCACAGTATGGATAGAGCATGTACTGCACTGTACGGCACCTTACGGTCCTGGACTTTACCTCATTATTTCCTTGTGTTTTGTTCTCCTCTGACTTTTGCCTGTCGGCAGGGATTTTCCTTTCTTTTCCTTTCTCAGGTCTATATTCTATTCTAATAGACTAATTCTCCATCTTCTTCCATGCCCAAAGCTATTTGCATTGAACCTGCAGGCATTGTTAAATTAAATTAGATCAAATTGGATAAGTAGTATAATTTATATATATGACTTCCATTCCTGCTTCTCCCTGCTCCTGCTCTTATCTTACTCTGCCAGTTCAGTTGGTTTGGTTTGGCCTGTTGGTCTGTTGCTTGCTGTGCTTTACTTTGCTTGCCCTTGCTGTTGCTGTTCCGGGAAAGCTAACTACTGTACTGTACTGTACTGTACTGTACTGTATATATGTACTATACATAAGCAGCTACAAAAGTTACTACTACTACTACTACCTAGGTAGGTAGTTAATTAAGCTCTTCTGAAAATTCAATCAAGATTCCAGTAATAATCGTCATGCGCATAATGAGATAAGACAGGGATGGATAGGCTAGGCTAAGTAGGTAGTTGGCATCACTTGTGATGATGATGATGAGAGGTCCGATCAAGATCCCGATCTCAATTCACTCATAGGATAATAGGAAGAATAATAATGGAACTGCTCTGCTCTGCTCTGCTCTGCTATGCTATGCTCTGCAATGCCATGCCATGCTATCTGGGAGGTATCACATATATATATATACATATATACTACGTTTAAGTATCCTTTATTAATAATAAGAACAATCATGCACTGAATTACAGATCTGAATTTTAATTCTTTCTGATCCTGAGACCGAGTTACCCTCCAGTCCTCTCAATTATGTATAATATTATAATACATGATGTCATGACCAGGTCTGGCCCTCTATAAGTCTTCTTCTGGTCAATCTCTCCCGGTATAAAGAAACCCGAAGGGGTCAGGCATCTATCTACCTTTCTGGATATGGCTGGAGAGCCTAATCACCTCCCGGAACGAGGATTAAATGACTGGCAGCATGGAGCGGCTCGAGCGCGGGGAGATGGTAGCGAAAGTCATAGGATATCAAGATCCAAAGTCTGACCTCGCGGGTTCATCTGCTCTACCTGATGATAATTCTCCCACGCCGGATCGGGCCTCTCCCTTCCTTTACCGTTTGAGACGCCTGCTTAGCTTTGTCTGCTTTTGACGGGTGATCGTAGCGCGTGATCGTAGCGATAATCACTCGATCCCCCAGAGCTTCACAGTGCGGTCGTGACCGCAGCTCGCGATCCACTTCGCGTCGTCGCTGATATCGACGCTGAGCACGTTGCCCGCGTGCCCACTCAGCGTCTTGACCAACGACCAGTCGTCCGCGCTGAAGATTTTGACATTCTTGTCGAATCCACTCGAGACGAAGAACGTGCCCGATCGCTTCGGCTGGATCGGCGCCGGTTGCGGGGGAGCTTCGCCCGGCGTCGGGGTCGCGCGGTCGACATCCATGGCCCCGTTCTGGGTCTGGACGGACGGAAGATACGACAGCGACGGTGACTCGGTCCCTTTATACCATCTCAGGTCCGACACAACAGCCCTGTGGGCTCCGATGTTGCCGACGTTCCGCACCTGTCGTAGATCCCAGCATTTGACCCATCCGTCAGCCGAACCAGAGAGAACCCTGTAGCCGTCAATGCCCCAGTCAAGAGCATAGATCTCTCGGATATGGCCTTCGAGAATCATAACCGTACGGCCGGTGCGAAGGTCCCAGATGCGGCCGATACTGTCGAGACCGCCACTGGCGAGAAGAGAGCCGTCGCAGTTGAACGCTACGGTGTAGACTTCACGGGAGTGACCTTCCTGGAGAAGCAGCTCCGTAGTCGTCTCGACGTCCCAAAGTCGCCATGTCGTGTCATAGGACGCGGACGCAATGTACTGACCAGACGGATGGAATTCCACGCGGCATACACGGCCAGAATGACCGGACAGTGTGGCCAGGGGTTTATTCTGATCGAGAGGCCAGAGAACCACATTGCCCTCGCCTCCTCCAGAGGCCAGGTTCACCGCGGATGGCGAGACATTGGAGGAAGGCAGAGTAGCCCCAGGAAACCAGGCGAGACCACTGACACGGTCAGTGTGACCGCGCAAGGTGACCTTCTCCTCCAGATGAGGCACCGTGAGCAATCTGATCCCTCCAGCCCAGTTCCCCGCAGCAAGCGTCTGCCCGTTCGGCGCAAATCGCGTGATACTGACCGGTCTCTCGCCCGCGATCTGAGACCCGTAGAGATCGAACCCCTGCAGCTTCTCCTTGATCGCCTTGCGATGTTTAATGTGCGTCCGCAGGGGGATGGTTGACTCCTCCTTCTGCCTGGCGACCCGCGCCTTCGCCCGCGGCAGGGAGAAGAGCGCGATCTTCCTTCGTGCCTCCAGCAACTCCTGGGAACCCTCCGTGTAGAATTCTTCCTGATCGTCTGCCTTTTCCTCTGCCGCCGACGCCTCCGCGGAGGCTTCCCGCATCTCGACATCCTCCCCAGCTTCCTTCTTCTCTTCGAGCTGCAGGAGCAGCTCTCGCAATCGATCTCTCCGGTCTGCTGGTCCTTCACCGAACAGCGTTATGGGCTCGCCCAGCTCGCGTAGCCGCTGGCGCACGCGGTTGTCGTCCGTGGGGACCGCGATCTGCGCGGCTTTTCGTTTGCGTTCGAATTGCGAGAGGATCGCAGAAGCTCTCTCGGGCGGGATGCCCGCCGTGGCGGGAACGTCATGATCATGATCAACGGCTATAACGATTCATCCCACATGTCAGAACCTCAACCGGAGTAGCAGAAGGACCTCTGGGGTTTTTTTTAAGTGTAGCTACTTACGGATGTTGTTCAGGTCAACGCCCTCCGTGTCCTAGTTATCCGACGCATAGGCAGTCAGCCGATGATCCTGAGGACCGGAGGCAAAAAAGGCCTTGTAAACACGCTGTGAACATGGCTTTGGCAAACTTGACGGGATAGGGATTGCCAGAGATCTCAGGCTAGGTGGGTGGCATGAGGGAGCTCTCCTTACCTCCGCCGACTCCTCCACATACGCCTGCCTCGCGGGGTGCATCATTTTCGCGGGCTTTCAGAAGAGACTGCGGTGCCCAAGCAGCACTCAGATGAGGAACACAGACGTAGCCCAGGAGCGTTTGTTCGCTCACTTGCTGGACGAGATGTGGTCGTCCGGCCGGGGCGAGTTTGTCGGTTGCCGAGCTCTGACGGCGCGCGGTTGGCGTTTTTAGGGCGGACAGCTCTCCTCCAAGCGCCATGGCAGGAACGACATACATCGATCGTCAGAACCTCGATAAACACATGGACCAATACCTATCTATATACAAGCTGATATTTGTTGAATAGTAGCGTTTCAGAGATATTTCAAGATTTCTCCATTATACAGAAATTTCATAAATCATCATATTGTCATGCTAAATTCGTCATTCGTGATCATGTCCATACATCCTCACTCTGATACTTCGAGCCCAAAAATTGTTCCAAGTTCTGTCCAGCAGACCTGGAGGTCTGGATAAAGCCCAAGACAAACATCCAACAGCCATCTGAGATTCCCCACCAGTCCCCTTTAAGTCCATGTTATCCGTTCCTCTCCATCCATGCTAGCAACGCATTCAATCACCAGTGCATGACAGTTATGCCAACCTCTTGGCTGGAAAAAAGGAAGTGGAAAACGTCTGGATCTAGAATGTTCTATTACAAGCAATCAGATCTTTCTCCAATTCCTCCGCGTTGTTGTACTCCTCCATCCAGCACTTCTCGACCACGTTCGCGACACCGAAGACGTCGTTCTCAAAGTCCAAGTCCGGAAAGTCCCGTTTCAAGAAGCGCTCCCTGATCTGGTAATCCGTCCAGTCATAATTGAGGGGCCTCCCCCTGCTGATCTCGAACAGAACGGTGCCCAGGGCGAACAGGTCGTGCTTGACTGTCGGGTTACCGGCCATGTTCTCCATGTACGAGGGCGCGGTGTACCGCATCGAGGCCATGACCATGCAGGGAGAGCCGTCAATACTGGAGCCGCCAAAGTCGGCCAGGATCAGGTTGCGCGTGTCCGTGACGAGGATGTTGTGGATCCCGATGTCGCCGTGGATTATGCCCCTGGAGTGGATGTGTCGGATAGCCTCTGTTATCTCGAGCGGCCAACTGACCATATATCAATGTCAGAGTTCGGGTCGAAGTTATTCCTCGACTATGTGGACAAGCTCACCTCGGCAACGGGTCGATGTACTCGAGATTCATGGCCAGGGTTCCCAAATGGTGGTACTCGAACATTAGTCCGCGGCCGACGATCGAGTTCGCAGGCGTTTCGCCCAGGTATTGGAGTATGAACGGGTGTATGCCGATCCGCTCGTAGATACGCTTTTCAATGTCGTGGTGATTGATATGAGGCTGAGTGACATAAGGGCTGTAGATTTTGATGGCCAGGTCGGATATCCTCACAACCCTCGCAAAGTTCCCGGAGCTGACGGTGATAACGTCCTCCGGCCTTGCATTCTTGACGATGTCTTCAGGGAACACGATCACTTCAGGAAACGTGTCGGGGATGTAAGAAAACTCCATTTGGGGATCTGATCCTGTGGCTGAATATTGCAGTTGCAGTTGCAGTTGCGGTTGTAAGCGGTATAGAGCTGCGTTTCAACACGTATGTATCACCAGGCAAAGAACAGGATCCCTTCGAGGCGAGCAATTTCGAAGGTCTCATGGTTAAAAACAAGATATGGAATCGTCTAGTCAGTCTGAGAAAGTATTTTTGGGAGTCCATGACAACTGTAGGTAGTCAGCGACAAGTGAATCGGCTGCTGCCAGCTGGAGATGGAGGCTGCCGATGGACCTTCACAAAGATGTTTCCAGAAATGGCTAATTTGAGGGTATTGCACGCCAAGTTGCATCCTTAGGCTGTTGTCGACAGTGACTGTAGCAGAAAGCCCCGCTTTCTGAGAAAAGGAGAGACGTAAAAGAATATATCAAACTGCTTCCCCGATAGAGCAAGGGAACTTATCCAATTTGATAAATGGAGAGGCCTCAGGGCCTGGATTGGGGAAGATTCCTACTCAGCCAGACAGATACGAATCCTCCCACTGGCTCAGTATGTCTGATATCACGCAAACTGAGCAGTTCAAATATTCCGTAGTGTGCTCCGAACGGACATAGACACTCACACAGTCGAGTAAAAGTGCCCAATCTCTCTCCCCAGATCCTAAAGCCAAGTCTATCAAACAAGACTCGCCTCAAGCATAGCCCATGGGGACTTTCGTATGCACCATTGTGCTTGAACATCTGAGTTTGGCTTCTGACTTTTTAGCCCAGGGAATCTTCCTTGAATAACGGCAATGACATATGAAGTAGTGACATGTTCGGCCTAAACGCCGTCTTTTATCTTTCAGCTTGCTTGATTGCCTTAGGTGTTTACTTATTCACTTGCTACCTGCTAATGAATTTTGGGAGCTGCAAGCGACTTGTGTGAAATATAGGAGGAGTCCGCCCTGGTGGAAACATCCGTCAAAGGAAATTCGATTATGTCACTAACAGTAACATAACTGAACTTAATGTCAGTTATACAGAGAAAAATAGTAATACACTGAAATGAAACAGAATTTTAAACGGATCATTCATGTCTAGCTAGAAACACACATCCATAGGCTACCTAGGTACTCTGTCCTACTTACCAGTAGTGTCATCAGAGCCCAGAAAGAGATGTCGATATCGCCTCACAGCATCTTCACTCGAGCTATCCGGTCCTAATGCCCATCTCGATGGGCCACAGCCTTGGTTACAAGTGCCATCCCTTCGTGTACGCAAGCGCTCCGGTCTCCTTGTCGGCAGGACTTGCTGCTTCCGCTTTTTCGTTGACTGTCTCCCTCCATGAAGATGGGAGTCGTCGTTGTCATCTTCATCATGACGGTCTTCGTCTTGTGCTCGATGTCTTTTGCCGCTCACACGACGACCTTGGAACGGCGATTGTGGCGATGGTCTGGCCGTCTGATCTTCACCTTCACGGTGCTGCTCCTGTTCGTCATCCAGTTTCTTACAGAAATATAGCTCGCGGAGACGTTGCAGATCCGCCACCGTCTCTTCACCCAAGGCATCGAGGCGCATACTTCCCAGCGCAACAAACGCCCTTCGGAGCGCAGCCATCGGCGAGCCCTGCCACGGTTTGGGCGTCGAGAAGATTCGAAGATCGAAATAGGGACTGAGAAAGTGCCGGAGCAGGATCCGCTGGTACAACCCGCCCACTTCATCCGGCGCGATGAGCCCCTGGCTCACCTGGTGGTTGCGGTACGATCTCTCTGTCGGGCATCGTCGAAAGTTCCTTCGGGCTTCGGTATCGGCGAGCCTTCTTCTCCTGCGGTCCTCTAGCTCGAATTCGATGAAGTATTTCAGATCGGTAGGGATGAAGATGAAGCCAGGGTCAATGAAGTCGTCGAATGCAGATTGACACGAGGCGCACAGAACGATAGCGTTTGATGCCGACTCCAGGGAAAAGTTGATCAGGCCCCGCTCATCAAATACAGGTAGCTAGAAACGGAAATTAGTGCCATATTAGCCGTTGCCCCTACTATATACCTAGATACTGCACATAACTGCGAAGGGACATCGGATATACCGCACGATCCTCATCATCAATCACCTGGACAATATCAACCGGGGTGCCGCCGCAGTTCCAGCACTCATCGTGCAGGCTAGGCATCCTCGCCTCGAGTTCTGTAATGGCGCCGTCAAATATGCTTGAAAGAGAGGTCTCACTTGCGGTTGACGATGTGTCCCTCATGATGCCTTGTATGTTTATTCGTTTGTTTTTGTCTTCGCCTTCTCTTCTCGCGAGTTGGTATTTGAGTGAATGTAGGACTTTGAACAAGATAGATAACTCTCTACCTTTTTACAAAGTCATATTAACTTTTATGTAATTCTGTCACAATTAGCCATTATATGTGGTGCGGTAGTTGATCCTACACCTTTAGGCAGCCGACCTAGGTCTAGTTTGGCAGTTCACGTTGAACCTTGGAACCCGCACTTTGGACAGTTGTTGCAACCGAACCAGATCGATACTGACATGGTTCCCCTGAGGTCATCGAGTGTCTATATCCATGGCTCAGCAAGACACCTTAGTAGAGTCGGTAGCAATGCGAGCTTCTGGTAAATATTAGGCACCTCGCTCTGTTTTTATTTCTTCTCGACCATAACGAAACTGCTCTATCTATCTCCCCATTCTAGAAGAATAATCCAATGATCATCTTATGCATCAATTCCGGGTGTTTCCGCAATCCAGAGCACATACTTAACAGCGCACTGCTTTTCCATCCTTAATATCCTTCAAGGCTTGTTCCACACCTTCCAATCCATGCGGCCTGACTTCAAACGGATGACCGTCAACGTCCCCTGCCCCAAGGCCCGGGCGAAGAAGCGACAAAAGATATAGGCCAGATCTCTGCAATCACCGGGGGTAGTTTGGTCGTGGCAGGCTCCAACATTGGTAACCGACCTGATAGCTGGCCGCATGTAGAGAAGTCGGTACGGAAGACAGAGTCAACATATCCTCCTGGCTTCAACGCACGCCTCAATATCTGTGCACTCCGCGGCGTGACCGCTGCGTCAAGAGCATGACTGGCTTCAGATAAACCAGCACTCTCCAGGCCTTGCTTGATCTGCTCCAAGATTTCTCCCGGGCCTTGGCAGTCGTCGATCATGGTGTCACCCTTCGTGCGATCTGACAGACCTTCAACATAAGGATCACGTTACCGCCAACGGCAATGATCGGATGGTTATCGCCTATCTTAGCAAGCTTGATGGCAAAATACCCGACGGCGGTTCTGGCTCCGTAGACCATGAGCGGTAGGGGAGCTTTGGCTGGCGACCACAGGCATGCCCAAGTGACTGTACAACGACAGAACAGCTGTCAAGCCCGCAAGGGGGATAGTTACCGCTTCTATTTGAACATTAGTGACTGGAAATATGGAAATCTGTCAATTGAGAGTGAAAGCCCAAACCTTCAAATGAGATATTTGTCGGGAGATGGAACGTTTTGTGTTTCCAGGCAAGCGCATACTCCGAGTATGATCCCCCAGGTGCCAGCATTTCATGAAGTGCCGCGACACGATCCCCGGGCTGTTGAAAGGTAATTAAATCCCAAAGTCTATTAAAAGGAATTAATTGCTACCGCTGGGTACTTACCTTGAATTCGACCACATTCTTACCAGGCCTCTCAACCACACCAGCTATATCCTCTCCTTGATACATCCCGGGTCTGATCTTCGAAGGCAGGTCAGGAGGCAAAATGTCAAGGTCTATCGCCGTCCAATGCTTCGGGTTCAAACCCAAAATGAAAACTCTGATAAAGGTCTGGTCATCGTTTGGTTCAGGAATACGACTGTCCACAATCCGAACCAGCGGTCCTGGTAGAGTTATCGCCTCTTTCATATTTGTAGACCTCAAAGGAAACAATATGCTTGAGGCATGTCGATGCTCATGATCCCTGCATTTGTCTAGTGCTGCACGGCAGATCTTGTGGAATTCTTTCTCGGTCATGGTCTCTACAATATCGTCGCGAAAAAAAATCGGACTTCAATACTGTCCGTCAAACTTGGAGATTCCTTCTTCAACTCCTCCAATAGCAATGTAGACGCGCAGAATGGGCTTATGGGGGCGTTGAGACGATTCGCAGCATGCACCGCCTGGCGAAAAGGAATGACATATTACTCGACTGTATGGTAGTCTTCGCGCTTCATAAAGATAGCGGACCGCCACGTGAATACTGCATCGCGGCCAACGACTATTTTCGTGGTAGCCTTGTAGATCTCATCGGTGTAGACAATCGGGTTTGGTGAGAAGCGTAATTCAGCCACTATTGAAGGATGAATTTGGAACTTCAGCCAGTCCCCTACTTTCTTTGACAGTCTTCTCCATCTATCGTAACTGGAGTCATCATCTGCAAGACTGGGGATTGTGGAATTGATCAAGTCTTCTAGGTTGAACTGGCTCAGCACTTCATTGACAAAGAAGCTCCAGGTCCAGAAATTCTGTTGTCTGTTCTCAAGCTTTTCAATTGAACTCATGAGGCTGGGATCTGTATCTGGCAGGCGTGTGGCCTGCGTTCGGGTCACCATATTGGTCTTCCAAGGGAGTATGATTCAATTTTGAACGACGAATGAAGCCATGAACTAGTTCAGCTCCAATAATTGTTTTAACCAACTTATTTGCTGTGAGCCGGGCCAATAACCTCTTGGACTAGTAAAAAGATGGATTTGTGGACTGTGGGAAGTAGAAGCTAGCTCGAAGGAGATTAAGAGATGGCGAGGCTATTGAGCCCTGATCCTGAGCCGTAAGCCCTAGAGCTGTCGGCCCGGGAGAACTCCTATAGCCGAGAAATGATGACATTTATGATAGGGGGAAGGAAATGTTCTTCAGATAAACAAGACTGTTTGGGTTTTCAGCTTCATACAGGGAGCTGAAGAGGTTGACTTGCAAGCTGATATCCCGCCTACGTTCGGTATCTCCCTCAGCACATAGTTCTCCCAGTCCTGTGACGTTGTAAATTTTCGACAAATTGTTTCTGTCCAAGTTGTGTCACCTCCCAATCACTTAAATCAAAGTCGCTTTAGATGATGGGACATCAAACAGATGTACACATATACATTGCGGTACAAGGCCTGTAAATTTCACCCTGCAGAGTTCATGTAGTATCTGTACACGAGCACTATAAATTTCACTGGGCACTATAACAAACTCACGAATCAGCACCCGTTGCTTAGTAGAATTCACTTCTGCATGGAAGATTTGGATTTTGATATAATATGACTTGAAGATAGAGCCAAGCAACCAGTTGCTGGCTGGGTTGGCCATGGCCGACTGATCTATTTGCATCTAGCCACTGTTCCACAATAATATCACTTCAGACGTCGTTGGCGATGATGCTTTCACCTTTGGCTCGGAGTCTGCATCGAGGAATAAATACTGCGGCATGTGAGTCGATCAATGAATGCGCTGCAACTGCCTGAACAATTTTTATTTTCACACCCCGATCATTTGGCACCCCATTAATCCGCATGCCAATATGTACAGTACAGTACAGTACATATTTCCTCTTTTTTGGGATTCAGGTGAGCTCATAATTGCCGTTATCGTCAAAATTAAAACTAAGAAAATGGAGATTCTTGGCGGGACTTCGGGGCGTGGGATCATCAAGTAGCAGGAACATGTAGGTAGAGGAGTGCTATAAATATCGGTGATAGCAATAGCTATAGCGTCAGCTATGTAAACCCGCGAGGATAAAAAAAAGCGGCGGGAAAACAAAGACAATACAAAAAAAAGACAGCAACCAAGCAAGCAAGAAAAATTATGCAAGTGAAGATTCCTTTTCTGTCCCTCAGTGATTTATGCCATCGACTCACCATCCGCTGAGCCAAGAGAAAGTAAAAGCCCGGGGGCGTTCTGAATTCCTTTTTATTTTTTTTCTACCAGGAAGAAAGTGTGAATCTCTCTCCCTCTCTCAACGCTAGATGTTAGATCTGCTAGATATCATACATTTCCCACCAGATTCATTATACCAGTATAAGCCCGCAAGAAGAACTCCTCTCGAGTCCCACCGGAACTACTTCATCAGATGTACTTTAAGTTTGTGGATGCCCTCAGCGCTGAAGAACCTACCTAGGCAGGTTCTCTACGCGTTGTTTACACCGTGAAACAGCCGCAGACCGAGGACAGAAGATAGACAGACAGTCAAAGACCTAGAGAGCAGAGTCCGCCTACAGACATGCCGTAGGATATAGGCAAGAAGAAAAAGCATATTGCTTGATACCAGAGAGAAGCAGGAATTTGAAAACAAAGTGTATATTTTCTCTTCAAGCGGACTCGTCCTCATACACACGCGTCCCCATACAAAACGAAGTACATGCACACGTACAGGGATATATCCAACACCTTATCCAAGCCACATATGACAGAGCATGTTGGTACATGAAAGTACTTTCGAACACCAGGTACATCGCAACAGTAGACTCGTCCCCGTACATATTCCACAACTCATCACCATACATGACGATACAACAGACAAGAGTACATGATTGAATACATGATTTGTTTTTGTCTGTTTGCTTGTTTGTTTGTAGACTCATCCCAACCCACAATGATCCAAATACATGAGGAAAAGAAATTCCGACCCCCTCATTCGAGACGCAGAAAGACGTTCTTGCGTGTTCAAGGGAAACATCCTCAGCCTCTTTTGCTCTTTTTTTTCTTTTCTTTATTTGATTTTTCTTTGAGGACTTCGAGGTAAAAACCTTGACCGGAGAGGATACAGGAAGATGGTACATGATCAACTCCCCCATACAGGACTGGGGGTCAACCTGTCCATGGGGGGGGTTCGCGCAGATCGAGACGAGCGTAATCGAGTGTCCAGTCGCCCGCCTAAGGTACATACAATGTTAGAAGCTTTCAATGACGTAGTAAAGATCGTAAAACTCACAAGCGCGGTCACTTGAACTGGGCTCCTCTGCGAGGCAGGACCATTTTGTTTTTATGCAGCCTATACAAGAGTCGAACGTCCCTAGTCATTAATAGACAAGAAAGAAAGGTTAAAGTTGCCGACGAGGTGCTACGTACAGACTTCTTTGGCCTACTGCGCTGGTCCCCTATATGCAGATCTCAGGACCGGACGAACCTCGCTTCGGCCTAATAAACAAGACGCGTTAGAGAGAAGCTTTCGGTGAATTCAGCACAGAGGAAGAACTCACGAGCAAGTTACTCACGCCGGGCTCGCCTGCGGTACGGGCGGCGTGTTTTTATAGCAGCCTGTCATATAACATATCAGAAGCCAGTCGACACACAATATCAGACGCGTAGAACTTACTCTGCACGGTGGCTCACTGCGCCTGCCCGAGGTGCCAGGCATAAGAGGCAGGGAGGACGCGGACGTGACCGAGCTCGACAGCTAAAGGTCAGTAGGCACACGGGAAAGGGGACACGCACCTTAAGTAGCAGGCGCCCTCGAGGACGGCATGTACGAGTCATGATGATGAGGTGAGGATGGCTCTTTCCAAAAAGAAAAGAAGTGACAAAATGAATGGGGATCCGTGGAGACAAGACTAGCTCAAAACACACGAACTTCATTCAGTACATGACCTATCACAGCTAGGTAACTAACTACCTAACCTAAAGATAAAAAAGCTATATTACGAGTATAGTACATGATGTCGAAGGACCAGAGACAGGGTGGAACGAGGCGAGTTGTGGGAGTGGTTTGTGCGAAGGATGAGAAGCGAGGAGTGAGGTGAAGGAGGGAAGGAGCGAGGAGAGAAGGAGAGATCTGTGGGCAAGAAGAGGGTATTTATAGACAGGTAAGCGGGGGAGTGATCTGGAGCACACGCTGCTCCCAGATCACCGGGTGACAGCAAGATCGAGGGAGGCCTCCCGGAAGCAGGCAAAGAAACCGTAATCCTGGGTCCCAGTGATATCGAAATGACCCTTCGTTATTTGACGAATCACGATCAGAGCGCGAATTCAGCGTCAGGGGCGGCCTCCCGTGATCTGAGTGACGACCGTTGCCAGGTCCCTTCGTCGAGACCGCGTCTCTGTCTCCAGGAAGGTCGTGCGCGTCTTCGTGGACGCGTGCTTCCAAACCATGACATCTCCCTGGCCATGTAGCAGTACTGCTTTCTGACAAATTCCGCCGAGGGCACAGGACGTAGGCAGGCGATGACACAGCAACCGTGACCGTAGCAGGGCGGAATAGCAGACGTAATGCTGACAAGGACGAAGACACCGGGATATTTGGCCCCTCTATAGCATCCCTTCCCTGTACAATCTCACAATTTGTGATCCATATCACGTAGAGACGCGCCAATGCCGTCATGGAGGAGATTCAGGGCGGCGACGAGCATGGCCATCCACGATAATGACAGCACAATGACGGCGTGCTAGCCGGTCGGACAGAAGAGCCTGACATTCAGGACGGAAGCAATTCTCGAAAGAGGTAGCAGAACGTTTGGGATCGCGGTATTCAGCCTGTACTGGAGATATGGTAGCCATAGCAGAGACCTGGGACGGTAGATAGACACCAACGACAACAATAGCAAGGTACGACGTCAAGGTTAGGTACGACAGCAAGGGCACAATAACTGTTACTGGAAACGTCGAAGAGATATTGGACAAGAAAAAGGAAAGGATCAGAATAAATACTCTGAATATCTGTGTTTCAGAGCATAAAAAAAATAAACCATCATAAGTCATCTATGTACAGATCTCAAGTGGGAACAGCACATCGAGCTGGCCATACAAAAGGCATACACATGTAACGCCGCTTGTTTTCTTCTTTCCTCTCCCAGCAAGGACCATGAAAAAAAACAACTTCCAATTTATTTTACACGATATTTTCGAAACAGAAGCCATGTGTAGGCCTTTTGAAGGGTATCACGCATCAAGGAAGGAGGTCACGATAAGGTAGTGTGGGTGAGGGACTAGCCAATCACGTGCAGGACTTGGCAGCACCGTCAAGGATTGGTCGCTCCACTCGAAGAATCCGAGTCCCGCTGGACTGTGGTAGTGACCACATGTCACGGTTCCAGCACACTGCTGGTTGATTGAGAGGAATCTGATGCCCGCAGGTCGCTAACTTCGGACGGTGTAAGCGTCTGACAACTCAGGGGAAAATCTTTGTAGACACCGGCAGCTGGCGTTGGTAGGAGCCCATGAAGGCAGGGCCGTTAACGTGTAGTGAATTCAGCGCGTCGACCTTGAAGGAGCGCTCGCGTTCTGCCAACTCCTGGATAGAAAGCAGACGGCCAGGCATGAAAGTGAATATCCCAACCGAGGCCCGCTGAGAATGCGAACGACCCAGATAATCGACAACGACAGCGACAGCGGACAGCTGAAGGACCACATATAATTCGTTCTGCCAGCTGCACGCTCACATAATCTTCCTCCCAACATTCCCAATACCCTTGCCCACGATGCTGAGAATCACATCCCCGTTCGCATTCTCTCCCGCAGCGTCACGGATACCCCAGCCGGGCGAGCCAAACTTGGCCAGGTCCCTCGCCAGCTGGATCAGATGCTCGTCGGCGATGACCTCCCTGCCGACCTGCAGCCGCCCGACGTCCTCTGAGCCCATCGCCATGAGCGTCACCATCGTCGGGGCCGCGGCAGGAGGGACGCATCCGCCCTTGGAGATGGTCTCGAGCAGCTGGTAGGCGCACTGCTTGCCGATATCCTCGGGCGGGGTGCCGCCGTTTGGCGGCGAGGCCACGTCAGCCGAGTACAAGCAACCGGTAGAAGACTCCGCGACGAGGGACAGGCCGAATCCGACGCCGATCTTCTTCTTGGCGGAGGGGTTGTTCTTCTCCGGGGCGGGGATAAGCGGGGCGGACGAGACGTCGGAGAAGACGTAGGTGTCCGGGACGAGGGGGTTGAGGATCCCCCGCGCGGCATCGATCATGCGGGCGTTGTTGTTGCCCGACACGCCGGTCGAGTAGGCGACGCCGCGGATGCGCTTGATGCGGCCGGGGTTCAGCAGGTGCAGCGTCTTGGGCAGGCGGACCTGGTGGCCGAAGATGAGATGGACCTCTCCGCCGCCGCCCTTGCCGTTGGGGCCGGGGTTCGACCGCCGCAGGACGCGCAGCTCGATGTTGTTGAAGATGCCGAACTGGTTGTACAGAGGGAGGATGGCCGTCCGGACGCTGTCCACCGACATGTCGCCCGTCGGGGTGGCCGAGGTGATGACGCCAGGGCCCGTGAAGAGCACATTCATCGGCGCCTTGGAGAACGGAGCGAGCAGACACAGCGGGATCAGGAAGTAGCTGACTCCCCGCGTGCATCCCGCGGGCAGTTCATGCTTGATGACGCCGCCGCTGGCACCGGCGCCCGGGGCGCTTCCGGTGATCAGGCCGGGCTTGTAGACGAGGATAGTACCCGTGTACGAGATCTCGATCTGGGAGCCATTGGTGACGGCCTCGAGGAGGCGCAGGAAGGAGACCTCGTGAGGCGCGAGACCGGGGTTCGAGGGGGACGAGGGCCGGATCTTGGAGATGTGGACGGCACGGCCGGTCAGCGTCGCGAGGACCAGACGGTGCGTGAAGTTGCGGTGGGTGGTGAAGCGGAGAGGGGGCTGAGGGGTCGCCATCTCTGTCGGATGGCCTTTATCCGTATAGAAATAATCAACAGTAAAGCATAGTTAACCTGTTCAGCCCTGTCTTCTGTGCTTTTGCTCTCTGCGCGGAGCGGAGAGTGAGCTCAACGAAAAATTCCACGCAGGGAAGTTTTTCCGCGCCGAGTCGCGTAAATCTCGTATCGCTAAACGCCGATATCTCCGTAGTGAGTAGATCGTACCTGAGATAACGGTGATACTTTCGACGTCTCGACCTCCTTGTCATCTCCCTGCGCAGTTTCCTCACCTCCAATCTATCCAGATACCCTCAATTCGATACACAAAGCAGTCACCATGCTCCCTCCGGCACTAAACATCCCCAAGTGGTACGTTTTTACGTTGTCGTACAGCTTTCTCACCTAAGCACACAGCAAACTTACCCCGCCCCCGCATGCATCTCTCTCTCCTCTACTCCCATCTCTCTCCCCTATTCGCCATTGCAACATAAGAATAATAAGACGCGACGCGCCCCAGCTAGGCCAACCCGATAAGCTTTCTTCCTTTACACCTAAACCAAATTAAACCAACCAAAACACTGACCATGCAATGACAACGCCAACAGGCTCGAGAAAAACAGCCACCTCCTCCAACCCCCCGTCAACAACTACTGCGTCTACCACCCCTCCTCCCCGCAGACGCAAGGCTACACCGTCATGATCGTCGGCGGGCCCAACTCCCGGACTGACTTCCACATCAACCCCACGCCCGAGTTCTTCTACCAGCACCGGGGCTCGATGCTGCTGCGCACCATCTCCGACACGTCCACCACGCCCCACAAGATCCAGGACATCCCGATCCACGAGGGCTCGCTGTTCCTGTTACCCGCGAACACGCCGCACTGTCCGGTCAGATTCAAGGACACGGTGGGTGTCGTGCTGGAGGTGCCGCGGCCCGAGGGCGCGGAGGACGCGATGCGGTGGTACTGTCGCGGGTGCGGGGAGATTGTGTGGGAGAAACGGTTCGTGTGTACGGACTTGGGCACGCAGGTGAAAGAGGTGGTGGAGGAGTTTGCGGCGGATGAGGCCAAGAGGACGTGTGGGAAGTGTGGGAAGGTGGCGTCGATCAGGTACGAGGAGGGGGAGGTGGTGCAGCCGCCGCGGTTTCCGGAGTAGGTCCCTACCTTATGTAACTAGGTACAGGTGGTTGTGGATGGATGGATGAATGAAGATCTTAATGAGTGCGAGTGATATCCGGGAGATCGGAGGCTTACTGAAGGCGAGAAGGGTTTTCAAGGGCGGGGACCATGTCATGGTTGAAAAAAAGGATGAAAGATGTATGTATATTCTGACTATGTACGTTCTAGTGCTTCGTTTGTGCGACGATTATGGTACAGGGATTATTATGAGAGACTACTATACATTCTGTCTGAAAGCGTGTAATGCAAAAGGGATCGGAATGACGAACGGCACACGCGGCGGATTCGACAGACGGTCCATCATTCCGCACTTCTACCCGAAAATACTGTACATGTCGACCATGCTCGATGATCTTGCTGAGTAACCTAACCTAACCTGGCTTCGGAACCTGAGACCCGTGAATGAGAGACACGTACGTATGGGGCAAGCTGGAGTACGTGCGTAGACAGGAAACAGGATAAAACAAGATAGGAAGCTACTCATTATTTTCCAAAGGGTCGTACAGTATAAGTATAGACCTTTCAAAAGGGGATAAAGAGAAGAGAAAAGAATAAAAATGCACAAGAAGGAGCATGAAGGTTTGGGGCTTCGGTGAAAAGTAGGCATGGATGGAGAGACAGGGGCGGGAGGAGAAAAACAAACGGGGAAGCAAGATATAAAAAAAGGTATATTGCATGGACAACGGGCTCAGCGGAGAGTACTGACCCCAACCCAACTGCACCCGGTCCGAAAAAAAAAATCACGGGAAACCAAAGCGGGGAATAGAATGAACTGCGGACAATAACCTCAAGCCAAGGAGAGTCATGAAACAGAAGAAGCATCGATTACAATGATACATTGACCCACCGCCTGAAACGAAAGAGGCAGAAAGCCGTCACCATAAAAACCTGAACGCAAGGACGCAGACGTATGCTGCGCCCTCTGTGGACATAAATCTACAGACCTCTCCCACCTATGCTATCCAATCAATCCTCGAATGGACAGTCGATGCTTTCGTGGCCATCTCTCTCGCATAGAGCGCACCATTTAGACTCATCAATGACACCAGACGACTTGCCCGCGACAGGAGTCATGGAGGAAGAGGAGGACATGCCTCCAATGCCCTTCAGGCCGTCGAGGGCGGCATCCCGGCCCGTCCGTTGGGAGGCGGGACTTCCTCCAAAGCTCCTGGGCGCGGTCGAGCTCACGGCCGGGGACGCAGGTCGATTGACAGGCCCGCCCACGGCTGGTTCCTCGTCGTGGGACGCGCCATGCCCGGTGCCATCGTTGTTGTTCGCCTTGCCGTTGGCGTTGGTCTTGGCGGCCCCGTTTCTGTTGCCGAACATGCTCGTGCAGGTGAGGATATCGTGGCCGCTCACCTCGCAGATCTCGCACCATGGCGCGGTGCCCTCGTCCGAGGAATGATTGTCGGATTCGTGCATGGTTTCCAGGTGATGGCGAGACTCATCGGAGGAGTCGTGGCGATCCTCCTGCCAGTCACCCGGAACCACTGTGCGATCCGAGAGCCGGTGGGCATGGTTTACCGTATTTCCACCACTGCCGGAAACCGATGACTTGCGCTGTTTCGCGGGTGACGACATGGTAACCGTGGAGCTGCGCGTCCGGCCGCCTCGGCCAGAGCCAGACAACTGCAGCTGCTCGAGTTCACGCTCCAGCTCCTCGATCCGGTAGTCCTTGCGCTCCAGGATCCCCTCGAGCTCTTCAATGCGCTGTTCCAGCCGGGAAATGCGCTCTGCATCCTGGGGGTCCTGCTCCGCCGATATGCCATTCTGGCGCAGCAGGGCCGGGTTCGCCTCTCCTCTGCTCAGCGAGTGGATGATCGCCTTGAGACCGCGGATCTCGTCGTCCTTCTGGTCCAGCTCCTTGGCGTGCCGCTGCCCGTCCGCGGATGCTCCCGCTTCTTTCCGCGCCGCGGCGGAGCGCTCGCGCTCCTGCTTCAGCTCGAGTTTCGTCCTCTCCACCTCTCCGCGCAGGAACTCGACCTCGGCTCTGGCTTCCGCCTCGCCGCGTCGGGCGTCTTCGAGGCCTTCCTCGAGTTCCGAGACGAGTTCCTCCAGCTGCTTCAGCTGCCTCGCGACGGCTTCCACGTCCTGGTCGCGATCCCGTAGTTCTCTGTTCTGCTGCATGAGCTCGTCGATCTTCCTCTCGTAGACCCGCTCCGTCTCCGACGCTGCAATCTCGAGGGTATCGAGGGTGCTCCGGAAGTCCGCCCGGTGGCTATCGAACTCGGCCGTCAGCTGGGCGATCTTCTCGTTCTTCTCCCGCAGCTGTTGCCGCACGGAGAGGGCATCCTCCCCCTCCAGCTCCGTGATGGCCTGCTGCAGGTCGGCCAGCGTCACCGCCTGCTCCTCCAGCTGCCTGTCGCGGTCGCGGAGCTGCTGCTCCAGGTTCCGCACCTTCTCGCGCAGCTCCATGACCTCTGCCCCCACGGCCGCAGCCGAGACCGGATGGGGATCGCTGATCCGGAGTGACGGCGGAGGGGTCTCGTCATCCATGTTCATGCTCACGCTCGACGGCGGGCGGTCCACCGGCCGCGAGGGGGTCCTCGCCTGCGGCCGGGAGAAGCCATTGGGAGGGGGATGGGTCCTCGACATGGCCGACGGCGTGCGCAGCCCCGTGAAGGTGGGCTTAGAGGGGGGCGCGGAGCGGGGGGACTCGGGACGCTGCAGGGACGGACGTCTGAGGCTGGACTTGGGCACCGAGGGGCTGGGGCCGACGGACTTGCTGAAGTTGACGGCGGCGGGACGGGCGGGCGTGGTCGGGTTGGCGACGGCGCGCTTGGTGACATAGCGGTTGTTATTGATGGGGACGAAGATGCCGGAGCCGGGGATTGCGGTCGAGAAGTAGCGTCGGCCGTCGACATCACCGCTGTTCTTGCCCCTGCTCGCATGCTCGGGGGCGAGCTCGATGCCGGCGAAGCGACCGGGCTTGCCCGCGACGGGGCCCAGGTAGCGGACGGTGCCGTACATGCCACCGGGGACGTTGACCAGGTCGCCGACCTGGATGTCGTCGACGGGCGCCATGGTGAGGGCAGCGCAGGGACAGCTCACGTCAGGAGAAGCACAGCGGAGGAGACGAGGAGCGGAGAGCGCTGGGGGCGGAGGATATAGCGCGAGGTGAAGGCGGTGACGGCTTGTCGTGAGATGGAAGCGGGTGGAAGGGCCTCAGAAGATCACATCACAGAACCGGGGGAGAAATCGCAGGGACAGCGACTGTCAGCGTAGCATGCTCATGATGGGAGTTGCTCGGGGTCGAACGGAGACAGGGAGGAGAAGAGCGCTCTAAAAGAGCCTCACGCAGGACCCGCGGGCCTCCCTGTGCGCTCACGGCGCCGCGTCCCCACCGCCGCCTCTGTTCCTGCATCCGGAGATCTATCTCTGGCCGATCTCTGATCTCCGCGATCTGTCGACAAGAGGAGGCAGATCTGGCATCCAGGAAGGGCCGCGTCATCTCCGCTTGCCCCGGGTCCAGCGGTCTCACTGCCCCGAGTCAGCCGCCAGCAGCTTCTCCATGCCAAGATCGTTCTGACCACCTATCTAGATATCCACTTCGATCCAGTCACAGAGGCAAGATGGCGCAGTACTTCTTCGACCTCCTCTACACCTTCACGGATTGCATGTGCTGCTTCCCCAACTCGCCGCAGCTCAAGATCAACAACCGCAGCTTCAAGCTTCTGCGGCTCCTGGGTGAGGTAGGACGTCCCCGGTTCCCGCTGACGACGCTCCCAGCTGACAGGAAAATAAACACATATAGGGCGGCTTCTCCTACGTCTACCTCGTCCAGGACAAGGCAACCTCCGAGCTCTTCGCCCTGAAGAAGATCCGCTGCCCCTTCGGCCAGGAGTCCGTCTCCCAGGCTCTCAAGGAGGTCGAGGCCTACAGCCTCTTCGCGCCGCACCCCAACATCATCCACTCGATCGACTACTGTGTCGCGACCGAGTCCGGCTCCAAGTTCCGCTCCGACGGCGACGACGCCGGCTCCAAGACCGTCTACATCGTCCTGCCCTACTACCAGCGCGGGAACCTGCAGGATGCCATCAACGCCAACCTCGTCAACCACACCCGCTTCCCCGAGAAGCAGCTCATGGAGCTGATGCTGGGCGTCGCCAAGGCGCTCAAGGCCATGCACCAGTACCGCGTCAAACGCGACGCCCCCTCGACCCGGAAAGCCAACGCGGTGCGGGGGGAGGCCGAGGAAGCCGACCAGGCGCTGCAGCGGGCAAGGTCGCAGCGGCGGATGAGTGCGCAGGCGGATGACGGAGATGCCGTGGAACAGGAGCCGTTGATGGACAACGAGGTCGCCAGGAGCCAGGAGGGCGTCGAGGACGGCGAGCTCCGGCCGTACGCACACAGAGACGTCAAGCCTGGTGTGTTCGCCCTTTTTACCCCTGCAGTTTACATGAGCAGTTACTGATGCGAGAGATGCAGGCAACATCATGATCGCAGACGATGGCCGGACGCCCGTCCTCATGGACCTCGGCTCTCTCGCGCCCAGCCCCATCGCCATCACCTCGCGATCCCTCGCCCTGGCGGTCCAGGACACCGCCGCAGAACACAGCACGATGCCGTACCGCGCCCCGGAGCTCTTCGACGTGAAGACGGGCTCGGTCATCGACACCAAGGTCGACATCTGGTCCCTGGGGTGCACCCTGTACGCCTGCCTCGTCGGCAAGAGCCCCTTCGAGGCGCGCAGCGAGGAGACCGGCGGCAGTCTGAGCATGTGCGTCCTGGGCGGCGACTGGCGGTTCCCGGATGAGAAGACGGGTGCTGCCAAGGGGAAGGGAAAGGCTGGCGGAGGTGCGCAGACTGCAGGCGCTTCTCAAGCTTCCTCGCGGGAAAACGTGCCCGTGATCAGTGAGCCGGTCAAGGAGGTCGTGCGGAAGTGTCTGCAGGTGGAGCCGGCCGACAGGCCGGACATTGACGAGCTCATAAAGATCATAGAGGATGTGATCAAGGTTCTGCCGGATGATGAGGGTGTTGCGAGCTGAGGGTTGTCGTGGTCTTTCTTTCGATTTCTTCTCGGGGCTTTTTTTTTCCCCAGTTTATCATTCTCCTCCTTTTTGCCTTCCTCACTTCCCTTCTCATGTTACTCTTTCATGACGGCGTTCTTGGGTTATAAGCGTGGTACGGGACAGTTTGACCAGATCAGAGAGCAGATCACGTGTTCGATTTGTACAGTACAGATTACAGATTGTCTGAAGGAAGAAATTGGAATTGGAATCGGCAAACAGGGCATACTCTCGAGCCTCTTCTTCTAGCGTTACCACTGAAAGAGGACCCATGCATCTGATCCATCCATCCGGCAGCCAGGCGCTGAGAAGCTTATAAGCCCGGGCCTCAGGTGGTCAAGCCGTACTGCCGGACCCGGATAACAATGATGCCATTCACATCCGTGTTATGGATGGGTAACGGTTCATTTTTTTTGTTATTATTCCCTCTAAGTTTACACCGTTCCCGGCTTACCTACTGCCTACTCATAAAACATAAAACGCGGATTCGATTCCGATCCCCCAGCTCCCGGAGCTCATCCTGCGCGCTTTCTTCCAGATACCACTCGCGCTCTTGCTTCACGCTAGCTGCGCGTCCATACTCTATGATATCGCTGCGCAATTGATACGCTGACTGCGGCCGGTGGCGGGGAGCGGGAAATTCCAAAAAAGGTCAGGACCAGTCAGCCATTCCTGCTGAGTTTGATAGATATTGCAGGTATATATACTACAACAAGGAACTTTTACTGCGGTGGAATACTATCTTAGATTGCTTACATTACATTACATACAGCTTCTTCTGGTGACGCGGGTTCATCATAGGCAGATCGCTCGTGGAACTTATTTTCGCTACGCGAGAGAGGTGTTGAGACGCCATGGAATAGAACAATCCAAATTCATTGACGAAGACCATTTGGAGCGTTGATAAGTCAAAGATGCATATGCTATCAATATCAGACAAAGAAGTTCGAAATTCCGGAGCTGCGAATGATCATATCCACAAGAAAGGCGATTTATCGATCGAGACAACTGACCCTGGATATCAGTCAGCTGTATCATAGACCCTGAGTACGAGTGACAGATAGTGCCTGCAAACCCTCCCTTTCTCTCTTTCATGTCTCCGTCTGAAATGGATATTAAGATGGAGGGACGTCCTCGAACTTTCACTCTAACTTCTACACCATGAGAGATGTAGAGGAGCTTCTCGCTAGATACAGTCTTGCTAGGAAGCCTACTTACTCTCTTTGCAAAACTCTCTCTCTAAGTAGAGTCTAAAAACACCACGTAAGTTCTGCTAAACGATAAAGCACTTCTACCGTATACAGGTAGTCGAGTCATCCACCCGTTATCATCTCACCTCGCATGATCAACAAAAGATTTTTTTTATATAAAAAAATTAACCAAGAGCAAAAAAAGCTCACACCCCAAAGGGCGCTACGGAAACCCTCTCTCCTCTGGTCTGTTAGCAAGTAGTGGTTTGTAATTACCGCACCGCTACAACCTGATGATCAGGTTTTACTTACTAAGTTACTATCCTGGAGGTAGTACCGGTTATTATTATTGTTTATTTGGTCTGTTAGCAGATGTCCGTAACAACCGCACTGCTGCAACCATTATCATAATAATAATATTACTATTTGTTGATGCTGCTACCCCCAGGGTTCGAACCCAGGCCTTCTAGAAGCTGGCAGGGGTTTGGGCAGTTTGTATGCATGTTAATTAATGATGCTAAACTGGCCAGCTTATGCTGTTTTGTTGGCTGACCACTGCTTGGCCAAAAGCTGAGCTAGAGTCAGGGTTTCTGCTTGATGGGTTACTGTACGTTGTGAGTGGTATATATGGGGTGCTTATTGAAGGGGGGCGGGGGGAGGGGTGCTCCCGGGACGTGATGATGCGCTAGAACATTGTACGCTTCCTTCGGGAGGAAATCTAAGAACTTTATTTATTTTGTTCCTGTGCAGAAAAAAGAGGGACAAGCAGCAAGAGCTATAAGATGTTGAAGAGTCAGCTCTGCCTACAGATGATCAGCTTTGTGTACCAGATAGATATCAAGATAGAATACATTAGTGGTAAATTCAATGAGTGTATAGCCTTCACGGAAGAGCGTACATCTTCGATTTATTTCTAGTTTCGGTTCGTTCTCCAGAGTGTTTTTTTCTTGATCAGAAAGGTTAATAATAATAAAGCTTGTGACATTATCAGTCGAGCGGGATAGCTGTGAATATACAGCGGGATTTATTACCAATTAACCTGAATAGACAAAGAAAAAAAGTTATCAGAAAACTCAAGCTTTTCATAAGCACTAGAAGGGGATCTCCTTGAAAAATTATTCAGAGGAAGATCATGAAATATGATGACTTCTCAACGGAAACTGGAAACCGTAGGACCAATTCCCTGTTGTCCTGAAGAATGCATTACAGCAATGCGGATCTAAGTACAGGGTTCCTGTAATTAAATATCAGTAATGTCCTCTTGAACAGAGTAAAAGCGACATTATCGGAAGACATCCACCAAGGGGACCATGTTTACGGTAATACGACTCAGCATCAAGAGGTTTGCTAGTCTCAAATTGTTTCTGTTATCCCATTCCTGCACGGAAGATTTTCCCATACCTTTCAGAAATATAGATCAGTTTCAGCACATGGTGGATGGACGACACAAGCATCCTCCGAAGAGTCGCGGAAGAAGATACTCATTTCTGATTGGCCGATTCCGCGTAAGCAGGCTGCAGACGTGGGGAACGGCGGAGGCTTATGTCATCTCCGATCCACACCCCCGGGTATGGATGGGAACCTGGTTCCATAACTTGGGCCATAACTTCACAGTGACCTAAGCGCTCCAAGACATCTCTGGAAACGGGATTGGGATCGTTGTGGATAAGCAAAGTGCAGGAAGAGAATAGGATCGGACTTAAGCTTGACTTGCTTTTCCGGGGAAAATGAAAAGGGCTAAGATGCTGCACTGGCCCCCGGACGAGAAGTATTTATTGGGATTCATAACCTCACCGTGACGAAAACTTAAGCTTCCTGAATAGACATCCTAGGAAGTCGGAATATCGTGAATTCTTTTTTTCATCTCATCTTAGCTACATACAAGATAGTAGAGGATTCATTGCTGAAGGAATAGCAAAATGGCTCAATTCGGATTTGATACCAAGGGTACCGAGATCGTTGCTGCTTTTCCAGAGAAGGTGAAGAATAAAATCTGTATGTCTGTCCATCTGCGTCTCCTCTGAATGATATGTCCGCAATTCAGAATATATTAAGGAAATTCGATGAACCTACTACTCTAACATGGGCCAGTCCTTATCACCGGGCCCAGCAAGGGCGGATTAGGAGCAGCGACGGCGGAATCCCTCGCGGAGGGTCAGCCAAAGGCGTTGATACTCATCGGGAGGTCCCGTGACAAAGCCCAACCCGTCATCGAGGAGATCAACCGGAAATCTCCACATGTGAAGACGCTATTCATCGAGGCTGATTTTGGAAATCTTGCCTCCGTCCGCAAGGCAGCCGAAGAAATCCGGAAGCTCGATGTCCCCATCGATGGGATCGTCGGGAATGCGGCCGTCATGGCGGTGCCATGGCAGAAGACTGTAGATGGGATTGAATGTCACTTCCAGACGAACCATCTGAGTCACTTTCTTCTCATCAACCTTCTCCTGGATCGTATCCCGAAGCAGCAAGGATCCAGGATTGTCATGGTCAGCAGCAGCGCCAGACCGGAGGCTCCTGTTCCGAAGTTCGATGATTACAACTTCTCTGTCAGTGCTTTTTTTTTCTTTGTTGGATTTAAAAAGACGGGTCTGTAGCTATAGAGTACTGACGTCCATTTCTCCGAATTTCCAGGATGGCAAAACTTATCATCCCCTGGAAGCTTATTTCATGTCAAAATTTGCCAATGTGCTCTTTGCTAAGTCTCTTGCGAAGGGACTAGCAGACCGTCATATCACTGCCTTCTCAGTCAATCCAGGAAGTAAGTGAAGTGAAAAAAGTCAAGGAAAAAAAATGATCTTCGAACAAATCATCTAACGTGGTCCAGATATCAGGACCAATCTGCAGACTTATCTCAGCCCAGAGCTTGTTTCTTCTTGGCTGCAGAGAAAGAAGGATGGTACGTTAATCTATCCAGAGGGCGATGGAAAATAAATTAGGTACTGACACGAATATGATAGCCGGAGAAGAGCTACCTCTTCTCGCTCAGCAAGCGCCAAAATCTCTCTTACAAGGGTGCTCCACTGCACTGAGAGCATTGCTGGACCCGTCTCTTGAAGGTTTGTATTTTGCTCTTTTAACAATTGTCAAGTTCTTCACGGATACTGATACAGAGCGCTATCTACCAGACAAATCAGGTGCCTTTCTCGATAATTGTCAAGTTGTGCCCTTACCAAACATTGACTTTCCTACTGGTGAGGCTGCTGCAAAGCAGCTATGGGAGCTTAGTGAGAAGCTAGTTGGACAAGAGTTCAAGTTTTCTTAAAACCGAACATTGCATACTCCAGGACATCTAACAGCTTACATGGCACTATCTGAGCTTACGGAGGATGATTCTTTGTTGAACGCTTCTGGTCATGTCATTAAGATGGCTGCACCCCGTTAGCATAGAAAATTCTGTAGAGCCGGGTTCTACAGCAATGAAATTTACATGGAAAAATCTGCAGATCTTTCCCAGTTCGAATGTTGTCTTATAAAGATAAAAGTGACTAAGCTTCAGTATCTTATCTTGGCAACCCAATAAAGTGCCCACTTGTAACTGTTCAAAGCTTGGTCCCATCCACAAAAATCTTGTCTTCCAGGAAGCTTGATTTATTCAGCTGTCAGTCGGCAAATGCTGATTGGATTGGGTAGGTACAGCGACACACACCGTTATCATCACTATAATTAGTGCAGACTAATAACGCGTGGAGATCAAAATCCCAACCCTTGCTTTACTCTATAAAATGACAACCGCGAGGCACCTGGCCCTATTAATAATTCTACCCTCCTGGGAGAGCTGTCATGTGGTCAAGCATACTGCAGGTGGTCTGACAGCGACTTCTTTCTTATTGTCTCTTCGGCCGCAAAAGAAGCAGGGGAAGTGAGGTGGCTACAGGATGAGTACAGAACTGCGGTCAATGTGGCAAAGAGGGAGCGACAACCACTCGTTGCCCTTGCTTTCGACATCTGCTTGGCGGAACTTTACACGAGATACGACGATAAACATGAGGAATCTGTCCAGATATGAAAGAGAAACATGGAATTCCCAGTCCTGCATTCCTCTGGACGCATTCTGCCAGTGAAGTTTTGCAAAGGATTTGCAGCCAAGTCCTACGACACTTACCTTTTCACGAGAGCTCTTGAAGCTAGTAAAGCATCCGAAGCTGACGAGCACATAAAATGGCTAGAGAGGTTGTGCAAGCAGAAAACCAGAGCTTTGAAAGAAGATTATGAATTCATCTCAATAAACAATTCCGCCGTTCTAATGGGGAATCTGACACCGGCTCCACGGTCAGGACGAGGCAGCAAGGCCTTATTTCCAACCATATAGCAAGCAAGCTCTGATGCTCCTTTCAGACGACGATCCAGAAAATGACAGGGCCGCATATTACGACCTTGCCCATGTCCTGCTTGCTGCTGGTGATGAAACAAATGCCATGGCAGTCTTTCATTTTTGCCACTCAAAATTTCCAGACGAAAAAGCAAATAGCATTCGACACAATTCTAAAAACGCTCAGGAGTCAAAGGAAAAGCCAAATGGAAATGGCGATGAAAAGGAAAATGTCTCTGCTCAATTTGATGTGGCAACGGAGGAAGTGCATGAGGACGAGGAGACCAAGGAGGCTGAATCTAAGGGAGATAAGCCGGAGCTCGAAGAAAATGCAAGAATATCGATTGAAGAACTCATGGCAAGCGCCTGGGAGTTATCAGACGACAGAGCCTCGCTTTGCAACGGCGCAGACTAGCTTTTTGACGAGCGAGCCTGGATTTGCGACGGGCAATGTGGTAGAAGATACGGCAATCATACAGACAGCAATGTCTGCCGGTATTGCTTGGTGGATCTCTGCGAGGAGGACTGCGTCACATTCTTAGAAAAGGGGAGCGACTAGAAATTAATGTTTGCAGCCCCAAGCATGACTGGCTGCATATCGATGCACCTGCGAAGGTTGCGAGGGATGGCAAAATCTTTGTCGATGGCAAGATGATTACTTTGGAAGAATTCAAGGACTCACTCAGGAGGCAAGCTTTAAAACTTTCACAATTTTTAAGCTCGATTCTTACATTAATCTTTGCTGAACCGCTGTTCTGGTCGACGAAATTTTAGCTATTTATTAATCACTCCACTCAGCTTTTTCAATGCCTGTTATTTCTACTTTCATTCAAATGTGGACAGCTTTTGTATCCGAGAATCGATTTTATTCCCTCCGTTCTAGTTCATTCTGTCACATGAAGGGAGTGCAATTTCAAGGGGTACATGAGTTACTTGGTTTTTGTATGACCCCATGAAATTTGGAATTTGGTGATTTTACGGCAATATGTATGACAGGGACCTTGGAAGATCATTAATCCTCATTTCCCCGGTGAAGCGAAGTCTTCTTGGCGATATTCTTATCGATAGACTTGATGTTTCCTGTGATGGGACCTTAGTGTAGTTTCTTTTCTTTCGACATCCATGAGAGCGAGCAGTCTGCATGGTCTTGAAATTAAAAAGGGGGTATCTGAGCTGGAGTAAATCTTATCTAAGAGACTTTTACGACGGGAACCATATTAAAATAATGTGTTGCATATTCTTCCTGTATATTTCTATTTGAGGTAGTCAGAACTGTGCCGGAAGGTTTCAACTTGCTGATCGAAGGATGAAGAACTTTAGACTAAAAATACTGATTGACTACAAAATGAAGTCATGACCGCTAAGCCAGTCAAAACTGATATTTCCTGGTTGAGAAGAACTTGCATCAGAGAACATGTGAAAAGCCATTTGTGATAATTTCCAAGTGAATCCACAACGCCGGGTGGTCATTTCACATACAGCACAAGTTCCTTCGCACTGTATTACGTGCTGTAGATAAGTTATCAAAGAGAACGTGTACACAATGTAGATGTGGGGAAAGGATAGTGGCGGCAAGCAAGTTGTGGATAATAGTCTCGATGCTCGGAAGATAAAATAAACTAGGGTTCCGCATCGCGGGGTCAGCCGGTTCCCAACCCTCAACATGGATCCACCACTTCGCCCAAACGCCAATGACGGTACATGTACAGACGTACAGTTGCTTATCGACTCCTCCGCGAAACATCAGCTGATAGGGAGGCAGATATCTGTGACTTATGCAAGGCGTGTTTGTTTGCCGCTTTCGGCTAAAACCTGGGGTTGCCGAAATTCGCCAAGCTTGCCGAAAGCAGTGCTTACGGCGACCCCTCTCTACGCCTGCATTAGCAGCTATCAACCACTGTCCAATCCTGCCAATCAACTGCTCTGCTAACAGATATCGCCTAGGATCTCTTTGTTGAACGGTGATCTTATCCGGCCAATGTCGCACTAGGTGCCCTTGGAGTGGCGGAAAGCTGCCGAAGAGCTTGTCTTGATCGGCCACCGTTTAACTCCAGAACACAAGACGTCAATGGAGGCGTAACCCACGCTGATAACGTGGAAGGTCCGAACGGTGCTGATCAAAATACAGAGCACTGCATAGGTACCTCGCATCCAGGGATATATTGCAGCGATGTTACCCCTCACGCAGTCGTCTTGATTCATACAGCCTCGCCCCGGGTCCTTTGACGGCTATCCCAACTCTGACAGGGATCAACTTGAGCTTGCATTCGGTTAATTCAGATAAAGATCTAGGACTTTGGACGCCGCCATGGCGCCTAACGTGGACACAGAGGCCATCCCCGGAACGGTCACCTTGGTTGACTTGGAACACACCTTGGCGACCCGCCATCTGGGCAAGGGTGACACTGATATCGTCCTTGTCCCTACTCCATCGAACGATCCCGACGATCCATTGAACTGGTCTCCGAGACGGAAGCTGCTTTCCACGGTCTGCGTGAGTGTGTGCGTGCAAAGATCGGCCCTGTTGGCTTGCCATGGCAGTTACTGATGAATGCCTCTGCCTAGATATACGCTGTTTGCCGGGATAGCATGTTCAGTGGTCTACTCGGTGCTTGTTCCTCTTTCGGAGGCCTCTGGTGTCTCGATTGATGCCCTCAACCAGGGGACCGGCTATATGTTCCTGCTTGCAGGATGGGGTCTCCTGTTCTGGCAGCCCTTTGCTCTCCAGTATGGAAAACGCTTGACTTATATTTTGTCTTTACTGGGCATCCTGGTGGGTTCTATCTGGAGGGCACCCTTTCCAGGATAGAGAGACGCTGACAATCATTTAGGCAATGACAATGTGGGGGTGAGTGGCTTCGGAAATCGCAATTAAAATGCGACCACTGACTGAGCAGCCCTTACGCACCAACAAAAGGCCAGTGGATCGCTAGAAATATCCTCCTGGGTTTCTTCACTGCTCCCATTGAGGCCCTCCCAGAGATCAGCGTGACAGACGTGGTACGCCTTGATCCAACGGCCTTCATAAGGTTATCATTTACTAATCATTTATATCATTTATTAGTACTTCACTCACGAGCGCGGAACATACATGGGCCTCTACGCTTTCTTCCTAGCAGGAAGCAACTTCTTCGCTCCAGTGATCTGTGGTTTCATTGCCCAATATCAGGGCTGGAGGTGGGTCTTCTACTGGCCCAGTATTTTCATCGCCTTTGCCGTTGTCTTCCTCTTCTTCTTCATGGAGGAAACGAACTATGTGCGGGATTCCATCGGTGTTGTCGAAACAAGCAGCCAGACGGAGTCGTCTGCTGGTTCGGAGAACGCGGACCCGGAAAAGTCCCCTAAGACGACTGCCAATAACCAGGAGCCTCAGGAGGCTGAAACTGGCATGGTATATAAGAAGAAATCCTATCTACAGAAGCTCGCGCTTTGGGGAGGTAAACGGAAGCAAAACACTATGCTTCGGAGGGTCTGGCAGACCCTGTACTTTCTCAGCTGGCCTGTGATCTTCTATGCCGGGTGAGCATCAGGAAGTCCATCTCCTGTTTCAGATGACCCTTATAGACCAAGAAAGGTTTACCGTATTTGGATTTCCGCCTTCTAACTTTTTTTTCATTTGAGTTGCAGGTTCTCATACGGCTCGTACTTGATCTGGTTCAATGTTCTCAACGGGACTTCCTCCATTATCCTGGGCTCTGAACCATACAACTTCAGGTACTACCATTTCCCAAACTTTGAAGAATAATAGGTCCCTCTAACGCCTATGGCAGCTCATCCATGGTGGGTCTCAGCTACATCGCTTGCCTCCTAGGAGTAACAGCAGCGTAAGTTCCCTTTCGACATATCTCTCCTCTAAGTTCCCCAGAACCTCCACAATCCAGACAACCAACTCCAACTGATGAACATCCGCAGCTCCCTCTTCACCGGCCGCTTCAGCGACTGGCTCACGATCAAGCTCGCCCGGCACAACCGCGGCATCATGGAAGCCGAGCAGCGCCTGTGGCCCTTCGCCGCCTGCGTCGTCGTCGTCCCCGCGTCCCTGATTCTGTGGGGGGTCGGCGCCGCCCACGGCGTGCACTGGTTCGGGCTGCTGGTGGCCATGTGCACCCTGGCCTTCTGCAACGCGTGCGGCATCACCCTCAGCGTCAACTACCTCGTCGACAGCTACCGCGAGCTGAGCGGCGACGCGATGACGACGGTCATTTTGGTGCGGAATACCATGTCGTTTGCGATTGGATACGGGTGAGTTCGGTCTCATGTACTATATCTATCCAAGATCGATAATATATACTAAGTAAACTGGTAGGATAACACCATGGGTCGAGAACCTCGGCAACCAGAACTGCTTCGTCTCCGCCGCCTTCGTCGGCATGGCGTGCGCGGCCGTCTTCCTGGTCATGATCAGGTGGGGCAAGACGTTCCGGGCGCGGAGCCGCGAGAGGTACTGGGAACTCGTGGTGGAGAACTGGGAAAGGGGGATGGGGCATTGATTAGTCAGTCTCAAACTCGTTTCAATGGTCTCTGGTTGGTATTATTAGTCTCTAGGGTAGACACTACCAGACGATGTCGATGTGAAGAATTATTATATAATAGAGCACGTTAGTTATGAACTTATGAATCCAGGGACTTCATCGGCACAAATAGAAAATGCTGGTTCGCTCTAACTGCCTAGGATCAAAGAAATAAAGAGTGATATGAAAACTTTCTACAAGCCTACTTACTACTCTGTACAGAGCCATCTCCTTCAATTTAGACTCCCCGAGATCCCTTCAGGTAGAAGAAGTATTCACTGCTAAGCTACTCCTTTGTTTAACCTTGACCTTCATCCCCATCATAGGTCAGTGTGTCTCACTGTCTCATCATCACCTGAGATCGAAGAAGACCCTCAAACAGCCCTAATAAATAAACAAAGGAATCAGTACATCCATATGTCATATGCAAGACAACAGATGCAACGGATTCAGGCATATTTCTATTACTATTACTCTGCAAAACCCAACAGCAGACAAACAGACCTATGCATGTATGCAGATAGTTGTAAATGAGTAATATGGTCTAAGATTGTTTTTTATATCCAACAATACATCTGCAATATAACTATGGTAAGTGGACGACTCATATCCCCCATTTTGCTCATAATATGCATATCGATATGTAATATATATATACCCTCATGTATCTGCTATGTCTGTGTCTGCGTCTGTATCTGATCTGTATATGGTGTATCATATCATATCATATCACAATCACAATCATCTCCCATCCCATCCCCAACTAGCACACAGTACAACACATAAGTCAACTTGCCTACCCTTCCCTTCCGCTTGACGCCAGCAATGCAAATATGCAATATGCAATATGAAATATGAAATGTGCAATCTGATCCAGTCCAGTCCAATTGAATCCTCTCCAGTCCGGCTCCATGCAATGCAAATGCAAATGTAAAATGCAGCACTAATGCAAATAAATCAATGGGTTCGTCTCAGATCATGCCATGCCCATGCCTGGTTGTAATGCAACGTGCCCAAACAAAAAGAACATTGGTGTTGTATGAATCAGTTTGTAGGTCGCATCCTCAGGTCGGTTCTGCTTGTTGTGGAGTGTAGTGTTGTGTTGTGGGTGGATTTGTACTGTATATATTCTATGTCGATTTCAGTGATATTGTCCCTTTCTCGTTGTAGCCGTGTAAATGTGTATCGTCATCATCCTCTGGATATATATGCGTGTGGGTACCATTATGATATCTCTATCTCTGTTCGGAAGTTCGTCGTTGGTGATCATATGTTGCAGGCAGGTAGGATGAAAGGTCAGGCAGGAAGACAGGCTACACACCACCCGCCTTCCTCCTCAGCGCCGCATCCGCATCCTCCTGCCTCGCCCGGCCCAGCGCCTCCTGCCACTCGCGCTCCATCCGCTCGAGCATCTCCGCTTCTGTCTCCGTCTCCATCATCGCCCCGTCCCCCGCATGGTTGTCCAGACCCCAATTCCAATTCCCAGCAGCCGCCGCCGAATCCGCGTCGTCAACAGGACTCTCGCAACCCCTCAGCCCCATGAACCGCCCCATCCGTCGCCGCTTCGTCTCGATGTCGACGTTGTGCTCGTGCGTGGTCCCGATCCAGGCCGGCACGCGCAGCGGGTACCCGAAGGTCTCAGGGACGGGCGGCCAGATCTGGTGGTAGTGCCGGGCGAGGTCGTCGAGCTGAGACGAGGTCAGGAGGTGGTAGGCGAGAATGGTGCGCGGGAAGTCCGGGTGGGGGAGGCCGGTGGTGATGGAGACGAGGGGCGCGAGGGGACGCGAGAGGTGCTGGAGGGTCGGGAGGAAGGATGGGTGGAGTTTCTTGTTTTGCTTTGTCGAGTTGGTTTTGATGTTGATGGTGTTCCTCGGCTGTTGCAGTTTGGGTGGTTGTGGTTGCTGCTGCTGGGTGATGCTGGATGGCGCCGGTGGAGGAGGCGGCGGTGGTGGAATGTTCTTAAATGGATTCGGTGGTTGTTCAAATTGGACGGTTAACCTCCATCCCGATGATTGTGGTGGCAGGTCCTTGGATGAATTTGGTGTTTTGTCAAAGTCGACGGTTGGTGTCTGTGGCGATGAAGGCTGTCGCTGCTTTTTCGCTGGGCGCTTTCTGATGTTGTTGTTCTTGCCGGACATTGTGTTGATGATATTAAAGATGAGTGTTGGTGCCTTCTGTCAGCTCTGTTCGATAATGAGATCTGGAGAATATAATAATGGAAACAAAAGAGCCGATGGAGATATGGAGACAAGAACCCGAGCGAAATGAAGGTGGAAGAAAGTAGAGAAATAGTATGAAACGCACGCTACTTAGCTTCCGATCTCCTGACGCCTATATGGTCTGTATCTTCTTCCCTGATAGATGGAATAGATGCACAGAACGCTTGAATTAATCAGAAGCAATATATGACCCAGAGTTGAAGCACGTGGTAAGTCTAACTCGACACGTCGGTCTACAGGACTCGTGGCAGAAGCCCGCCACTTATAGTAGTGAGCAGATACACAATGAAGATTGTTCCAAATATTCTTTGACGCCACCAGAGGGGCTTGAAGATAGTAGCTTCTTTGTATGAATCGGAGGAAGCAGATCGTGGCTAATCGGATAGAAAGACAAGCTCAAGGGATATTCTTTGTCTGTGATCTTTTTATTCTTGACGTCTGTGCACAAAGATGTCTCGGATCACAAGTCACGAATGGCGAAGATGTTTCTTTTTAGACAAGCCCAGCAATGCCACACAGATCCTCTTTGAGGTTTCCAGAAGCGGGAATCAGAATGAGTCATTAGTCATGCCATTCATTCATGGATTACCTCGTGTAAAGGAGGTAGGTCTTTCAAACAATGCCGCTCAGACGTCTATGAAATCGACAAGTTGCTCATGCTCTTCACCAGGTGCTGTTGCTGCCCTCTCAGGGAAGATATATCCTCCTGTGTCGAGATTGGAGGGAGCCCAACGTACTTGTTGATCCAGTTAATAACTGTATGATGCCACATCAAAGAGTTCTCCGGCTTCAAGACCCAGTGGTTCTCATCTGGGAAAGTCAAGAAGGCGCTGTCGATGCCTTTCATCTGCAGGACGTTAAAGGCTGCTAGGCCCTCCGCGATCGTCAGCCGGTAATCGAGTTCGTTGTGGATAATGAGATGGGGAGTCGCCCAGTTCGCAGTGAACCGCGACGGATCCCATCTCTCCCACTCCTCGGGAACCTTCCAGATCGGCCCCTTGAGATCGTGGAGCGGGAAGTATTGCTCCTCACTGGCCAGTTGGGAGGTCATGCTGAAGACACCATCGTGGGTTACGAGGGCTTTGAACTTGCGACCAAGTGAGTGCCCCTGGATCCAGTTCATCATGTAACCGCCATAGGACGCCCCCAGAGCAACCGCCCTGTCTGTGTCGACATAGGGGAGATTCTGCTCGATGTACTCAAATCCTTTCTGGAGATCAATGTAAGGCAGCCCGCCCCAGGAGCCCCGGATCGCGTCCGTAAAGGGCTGGCCGTAGCCCGTGCTTCCCGTCGGGTTGGGCGTAACCACAACGTAACCCTGCTCCGCAAACACGGCCGGGTTCCAGCGGGTGCTCCATTGATCGTTCCACGCGCCTTGAGGTCCTCCGTGGACCAAATATGCAAGAGGATACTTCTGATCCGGATTGAACTTGGAAGGCTTCACCACCCACGCGTGGACGGGGTGGTCGTTTGCCCCCTTGAACCAGATCTCGTCCACCTGCGAGCGGGAGAGCCCGAGCGAAGCTCCGCCACGGGTATTCGACGATACTATCGTGACATCCTCGGGGGAAGAAGGGTCGACGATCGTGTACAGACTGTTCTCCACCAGGCTACTGCTGGAAATGAAGAGTTTCGGCGAATTTGCCGCCGCAGGTACGACATCGTTCACATACCCCGAATGGGTAAGCTTCTTCAGCGAGGCCGGTGTGGCACTGCGGACGTTCTCCAAGGGAAGCTGATACAGGACGCCTCGGCCGGTCTCCTCGACCTGGATGAGCAGGGATTTATCATCATAGGCGAACGAGATGGCGCGCGGGCTAAGGTCCCACTGCCCAACTCCATCACTCGACTCGAAGATCTCGATCGTCTGGCCATTCCACGGGTTTGGCACATAGATGATCCGGTTCTTGTCGGACTCGTAGCCATCCTCTTTCATGGCCAAGAAGGCAAATGAGCTACCATCTGATGAAAGCACGGGAGACGACATGGCCCCCTCCAGTGCATTCACTTTGAAGGCCTTCACCTCCTGCGTGTCCATCGCCGTCCACGAGAACATCGGAGTGTAGTAACATACACAGGACGTGTGAGTGGCAGGGTTGAGAGCAGGATCTTTGGCGACGAACACGATGGCCGTCGGGCTGATGTCGAAATCGCCAGTGCCCCCAAACGGCGGGATGGGCGACTCGACTCCCACCAGCCCGGAGACCGCCATGAGGTTCGTCAGGCCCGAAAGGGAGTACTTCCCGGCCTGTCTCCCTCCCGTGGAAGACGGCACGATCTGGAGCACGCCGTACCAGATGGCATTCTTCTGCGGCTCGATGTACGAGTCCCAGTGCCGCACGAAGAGCGACGTGTACAGCCGCCCGGTGCTATGGGGCTTCTTCGCATCCTTGGGGTTGTACAGCGACCCGTCCGGGTTGGCCTTGCCGGAGACGGCGAAGCCGATCTTGCCGGGCTCGATGGTGGTGACCTTGAGGTCCGAGACAGGCCCGGGGACCGTCCCCGCGGTGTAGATCCTGTCGACCTCGCGCGCGTCGCCGATGATGAAGCTGGTGTTGCCGTTCTCCTTCTCCTTTAGCCAGACCAGCTGGTCGCCGTCGCCCAGCCACTGCGGGTTGCTTGCGCCCTGGTCATTGGTGACCAAAGCGGAGCGGCCGGTGGCAATGTCCAGGACGCGGATCTCATTGGTCTTGGAATGAGACTCGAAGGAGTACGTCGTCTGGGTGTACACGGCGAGGGTGCCTGCGGCGTTGGGGACCGCGGAGGAGCGTCTTGGAGCTCCGAGAAGGACCCTGCGCTCGTGCAATTCTCAAGTCAGCCAGGCACGTCCCAGAATAGATACAAAGCCATCTTGCCGGACGCCAGTCTCACTCGGGCGTAAACTTAGCGGCGCGGATAGTCATGGTCGTCTTCACCCCTGGTGCCTGGGACGTACGGGGGCGGAATCAGGCACGGCGCTGCGCTGCAGGGCACGAAGTCTCAGAGATGAAACAATGGGATGCGGACGTGTTGAAGGATGAAAGGGATAACCCGCAGACCACGAGGCGTGCGGTAGATGGAGGAGAGAGGAGGAAGAGGGAAGAAGATCTCTCCCTGCTGGATGAACAGCATCTGTCTTGGTCTGGGGCTGGATGCGGCGGGGCCGCTGTCTCCGCACCTCGGACGGTCCCGACGAGTGGCGTACACGATGTACGGAGGAACACCTCTGCTTCCAACTATGCTGCTTGGATTGTCCTAGCTATGGTATCCTACATAGGCATCCATATTCATACACTGATAAGCGCATAACAGACGATATGCCATTGGTTTTACATTAGACCACGAGATTAGTGTATACGGCACGTCTAAAATGACAAGAAACAGCACGAGATCATAATTTCCAATTTCACTCCTCTCCTTCCTCGCTCTCATCCTCCTCCATCCCCTCCGCCGCGGTGACGGTGAAGGTGGGATCCTGGTCGACGCCGACGTAGCTGTCGCTCATCAGGTACAGCGTCAGCTCGTGCTCACCAGGCGTAGGCACCACGTACTCCAGGCGCATCTCCAGCTTGCGCCCGATCGTCACGCGCTTGATCGCCAGCAGGCTCTTCGTCGACTCCTCGCCGACGACCAGCCACCAGTTCTCCATCTTCTTGCCCGGGTAGAACGGCGCGTGCACCGTCGTGTCGGGCTCCTCGTCCCCTTCGACCTCGCGCTCGATCTTGATCTTGAGATAGGCCGGCTCACCCGCCGTGATGTTGTCCGGGTCTTCCACCTGGAAGTCGAGGTCGATGTTGGGGTACTTGTCGTTGGTGAAGGCGGCCGCCTGCGCCAGCTGCTTGTTGTCAAGTCCCAGCCGCTTGACGAGAGTGGCGTAGTCCTTGTTCTCCGACGGGTCCATCGCCTCCATGAACTCGAAGATGTCCTTGATGTTGTACTCGTTGGCCACCTTGATGACCTCGGGCGTGAAGTGCGGGATCTGCTTCAGAGGGCTGTCGCGATCCCACATGGCCTGCACCACCATCTGCGACATCTCCATCGCGTTCATCGCGTTCAGGTGACCCTCGGAGGAGAGGACGTCGACACATGCGCTGAGGAGGTTGAGCACCTTGCTCACAATCACCTCCTGGTCCTTGGCCAGGTCGATCGGCAGCTGCATACGCGAGAAGTGCGCCTGGAGCAGCACGAAGGCCTTGAAGTGTGGCGAGTCATACGCTGGCTGCGCCATCTTGACGGGCACACGATCGTAGATGCGACGCAGGATATGCTCTTCGTGCCGGCGCATCTGGATCGACTCGAACTCCGTCGCCGACGTGACGATCTCCAAGATGCCCTTCAGTTTGGTCCGGGCGTTCAGAGACAACAGGAAGGTCTGCATGGTAATGAAGGAGATGTTGTAGTAGGCCGCGATCATGGCCGGGTTCAGTGGCGAAACGGTGTCATCGTCCTCGTCCAGTTCGATGATCTTGGCTTCAGAAAGCTCCTTGAGGGTGTTCTCAACCAGCTCCGATAGGAACGTGCTCAGACCCTCGTGGCTGACATCAGTGAGACCGTAGAAGCTCGGGTTGGCAAGGAGACGTCGGTAGAAGTATGTGTACGTCATCCAGTCGACCGCGTCCTGAGTAGATGCGATCGTCTTCGTGCTGATTTCCGTGACGAAGGCATCGTGGAGATAGAGCTGGAGGTGACTTTCGATGGGAAGCGCCTCGTTCAGGAATTTCTTGTAGTAGTCCCGTTTCACCGCAGGAACCATGAGAACACCCCGGCCGATCTTGTCTTCCATCGGTCGAGAAGCCCTGCCAAACATCTGCAAGATCTCACTAATCGGATAATCGATGTACCGATGCTCGCGGCCCTCGAAGAACTGTGTGTTCATGACGATGACCAAATGAGCAATGAAGTCGATCTCCCAGCATACGTCCCTTGAGGCCAGCATGACCTGGATCGCTCCTATCTTGAACAGATGGGAGACAATGCGCTTGTCGCTTGGGCTCAGCGCCTCATGGTAGTATCCAATACCGTGGGAAATAGACTCTGCCAGAGTCTGCTCGTTTATGCGATTCAGCAACGGAGCAAGTTCTTCGACATCAGCATGCAGGAACCGATCCTCATTGTCGTCAGCAACGCAGGCGGCCAACAGGTCCATGGCTGTCGAGCGCGTCTGTTTGCGACTGGGGACGAACACTAGAACTGGCTTGTCTGGCGACAGTTGCAAGATCGAGTGATATGCTGGCTTGGCCATCGCCATCATAAGAGACGGGAAGTGAGGGATGCTGAAGGACTGGATGTGGAGCTCAAGAGGAACTGGACGGACATGAGGACTGAAGTTGAAGATGGTGTGCTTGTTGGCGCCAATCCACTCTCCGATATCGCGGGCGTTGGAAAGAGACACGCTCAAGCCGACAATGCGCATGTTATTCTCTGTCTGAAGAGCGATATAATGCATGCGCGAGACGACCACCTCATAAACGTATCCGCCGAGTCCTCCAAGCATGTGCAGTTCATCTGCGATGAGAAGCTGCACGGTCTGCACGTTCTTTCGTCTCTGCCACTGGCGAGACAAGACATCCCATTGAACAGGCGTAGCGAGGACGAGGTCTGCCCTCTCCAAGAGCTTCAGATCAGCAGAGGTCTCACCGGTGAGCTTAACGATGGTCTTCCCACCGCCAAGCTTACCCAGGCGTTTCTCCCAGTCCGCAAGCCGCTGGTCAACTAGTTCCTGGAAGGGAGCAATGTAGACTGCGCGACCACGGTTTTCCTTCGACCAATGACGAAGGAGAGCAAACTCGGCGCAGACTGTCTTTCCACTGCCAGTAGGAGCTCCGATGAACACATTGTCATCTGTTTCGAATAGCGACTTGAAAACTTGGGTCTGCACCTTGTTGAAATGCTCCCAGTTGGGATAGAGCTGCTGATACTCTTCTCGCTTGAGTGCTTTGACAGGAACCCGCTGCATGTCGAGCAGTGGAGTGTGGGGTGGGAAGCGCTCCGGCAAGATCAGCTTCTGGAACGAAACAGCAATCTTGGTCTCGGAGTGCATCCAACGGTCAGAGATGAGAGAGATGAAGTAGTTAGGAGGCATCGGCTCCGTTATAGGGACGGTGAAGTCAACGAGATGCTCGTTCGCCTCGGCTTGTGCGAACTCCTTCCGGAGAATGAACTGGTCATGGAACAGAATCTCTTCGCCGTCACAGTCCTCGACCAAGATCCAGAAGCTCTCGGCAACACCATGCAAGGCATCATCCCACACGAAGTTAGGGGTAATGGTCAATTCCACTCGAAGCATCGATCTGGTCATGGGCTGAACTTGCGCCTGCACCTCCAGGCGAGGGAACTTGGATACAAGATCACAGACGGTCCTACCGGCTTTAGGCATTCCCAGAAGCTCGCCCATACGAGGAGGGTCCAGATCAAAGTAGCTTGACCATGGCACGTCGATCCTTTCAGCCTTTTGGACGATCTCTCTGGGACACGAGGGGAATTGGCGAAGCGGCGTCATTGTCGGCCACATTCGCTTCTCTGCCATCTTGCAGAGATCAAGGGCAGTTTTCGCGACTGACGCCCAGCCCTTCTTCAACGCTATCTCGAAGATAGCTCGAAGGATGCGCCCTGCTGATTGAGTGACATACACCATGTCAGCCATCAAGGCTAGACCCTCTAACTTCAATCGAGAGATAAACGCCTGCAAAAGGACATTGATCTTGGAGTGGGGTTCCTCGATGCCTTCTTTTACTGGGATCGGAACGCGGCCCAGCAGTTTGGCCAATTCCAATTTCTCATCCTGTCGAACAGGGATATACTTGAACTCGTCGCTCAAAGCGAAGATGCGGAAGAGTTCGATGCTGCTGATCATCGGCTGCAGGTGTTGATTGTATGTTGACATCGAGTTGTGGGTGATGTAATAGTGGGACGCAATCCGCCCAAGTTCCGTAGACTGTAACCGGCCAGCCTTCTTGTCATATTTTATAAGTCCTGCCTTCTCCAAGACGACGGCAGCGGAATGAATAAGGTCAACACGCCTCTGTACAAGTGCCTCGTCATGCTCGTAATCAGCACCCACGCTATACAGGCCGGGAGAGCGTAGCATCCGAACGAAGAGATAAGTGTAGCCCAGCCAGTCCACACCGTCCTCAAGGTTGCGAACGTTTCCAAGGACAATCTCAGCATTGAGATTGTCAGCAAGTTTACTCATCAGCTGGCTCTCGATCGGCAATTGCTGGTTCATCAGCGAGAGGTAGTACTGCAGCTCGCTTTGTGTTGTGATGATTATGCCTTCTCCGAACGTGTCATACTGGGGTCGTCCCGCTCGTCCCAGCATCTGAAGGACATCCTGGGGACTTAGCTCGACCCAACTGCCCTTCTCAGGAGAGTAGACCTGCGTGCCCTTGATGATAACGGTGTGTGCAGGGAGGTTAACACCCCATGCAAGCGTTGCCGTGCAGACAAGGACTTGAATGCTGCCGTCAGCAAACAGCGCCTGGACGGAATCACGATCCGCAAGGCTCATTCCAGCGTGATGGATGCCAAAGCCGTATGGCAAGAGATCTTTCAGCGCTGGGTCGTCCACAGACTCCGCTTCCTCGGCCAGGATGGCCCTACTGGCGGCATCACTGCGCAGAATCTGGCCGATCGTCTCCATCTCGATAGCCTTATCTCTGATGTATTTTGCCGTCTTTGCCGTTTCCTTCCTCGAGTGGACGAAGATGAGCATCTGGTTTCTGTGTTGCCCTACTTGCTCGATAACCTTGGTGTAGCAGACATCATTCATCGTCTTCAGCTGCTTGATTGCCTTCTTCTCCGTCACGCCGATGAACTCTTGCTTCAGTGGGCATGGCCTGTAGGATCCATCGAAATGGAACAATCCCTTGGTTGGATCAACACGCAAGAAACTTGCGACGTCGCGGTAGTTAGGAAGGGTAGCGCTGAGTCCAACAATTCGGACAGGCTCTCCGGTTTGTTCGGTTTGGCGAATTGTCCTGCTAATGATGCTCTCCAGAACCGGACCACGCTCATCATGGAGGAGGTGAATCTCGTCGACGATGATCAAACGGACAAGCTTCGTGTAGCTGGTATCTGTGGCTTTCCGGGTGATAATATCCCACTTCTCGGGTGTTGTAACGATAATCTGGGTATCGGCGATTTGTTGTTTCGTGAGTTGGCGGTCACCCGTGAGCTCAGAGACCCTGATACCGTAGGGCTCCAGTCGCTTGCCAAAGTTGCCCACTTGTTCCTGGACCAAGGCCTTCAGCGGAGCGATATATACGATCTTGAAATCATCGAGCATGATCTCGCCAGTTTCGGGGTTGCGGTTCTTACCGATCTCACGCAAGATCGCGAGCATCGCCACATTGGTCTTTCCGGATCCAGTTGGAGCACAGACAAGCATGTTTCCATCTTCGTGGAAGGCCATGGGGAAACATTTGGTCTGGATGCGGTTTAACTCTTTCGCAGTCCCGAAACCGACGCGGGCCCACTCTGGAAGCTCAGTAGTCGGAAGATTCTTTTCATTTGGATCTCTCTTTGGCTTGGGTGCCGGTACGTGGATTTCCTCGTAGCCCTTGAATGTCCTCTTCGTAGAGCCTTGAGGAAGTTTGACGTTTGGATTGGTCATGAGATGGTTACCTCGGTCGAACACAAGGTTCTCCAGATTGATAAGCTTCCGGGGCCGCAGAGGTCCGCCCTCTTTGGGTTTTTCCTCCTCAGGAGGAGGTCCAGACGGAACGTCAATGTCCATGAGGTCGACCTTTATTTTCTTGCCAGGGCGCTCTGCAGCCTCCTCGAGAGCTGGCTTTCCACGGAGCTCATCCAATATAGCCGTATGGCCAGCCGCAATCATCTCATTTTCGACCGCGTTGCGAGCCTCGGCGTCTTCGGCAACTCTCCTCCACCGCGTAACCCAGACAATCTTGTCCCTGTTCGTGACCAGCTTTGCAACCAGATCCGGATAATCATAGTCGAACAGTTCCATCAGGTCATTTTCCACATCTCGAAGTGATCGCTCGGTGCCGTCTTCCGATTTGCCGCCCAGGATCTCCATTGCGTCCCTAGCCTTCTCGTGCTGCACGTGTGCATCAGAATATATCATGCCGATCTGGCGTTGTAACCAATATGCGTCGATTTCACGAGCGGGAACAATCAATTTGGCTTTATCCCGCTGCTTCTCAGCAGCTTCGATGCCACCATCGATTATCATCTCCTCGCCATCCGGGAGACCATCGAGATCCGCTCGCTCCGCAGCAGCGCCTCCTGCGGTGGCCGCCTCCTCGGCGCCCGGTCTATCCTCTTCATCGGCTTCGTCCTCCTCGGACAGCTCGTCTTCATCTCGCACTTCGTCAACCGTTCCCATTCCTTCCTCTTCCTCCTCCTCGTCGAAGACGACAGCGACGCCTTGCCGTTCATCCAGCTCAGCGCCGCCTTCTGCACCCGCACCTTCTTCCATGTGTTCGTCCTCGTCCTGGGCGTCGTAATCGGTGATCTTCTTGCCCAGATTCACGAGCTCGTTGAACTCCTTGGCACTCATCGTGGTGCCCAGCAGATCGTCGATTTCCTTCTTCTTGTCGAAGTCCTTCATGTCCTCGTCCTTCAAATATTCCAATATAGCGTCTGCTGCGCTGCGGACAACGTCGTGAGAGACGTCTCCAAGGTGGTTGGCGGTCATCGTAAGAATGAGGTCGAACGTCGCCCTCGTGGCCTGCGTACGAGGACGATATTTGATGCCTTCAATAAGCGCATCGGCGGCGGAGAGGATACCCTGGCCCCGTAGCTGTGCAGGCTCCCCCCGCTTGCGCTTCCTCTGTTCCCGCTCGAGCACGTCCTCGCCCTCTCGGATCGCGCCGCGCTCGATGGCTGTCGGTCCCACCTGCATCTTTTTGGTCTTTGGAGCAGTGTCGCGAGACACTCTCGAGCCCATGTCCTTGACACTGATGCGACCCGCGAGGGACTCCGGGTCTCCGGTGGCTTCGTCGGTTCGGCGAGTGACGAAGCGGCGGTCCGCCTGGAGGACCAGGTTGGACATCGCCGAGTACTTGTACTGCGCGATGTTTGGCTCCGCCATTTTGAATGACTCGAGAAGACTCCGTCCGTAAAAGTCCTTGTTACTCCGCGGGGGTCGTTATATAGAGCGTCGTGGCGATAAACGCGAGGACCGTCCAGGCTCAAATCGAGCTCTGTTTCAACCGGCGCGTCGACACACCTGCAATCCAGGGATGAATTCGATGGTCCAGACAATTTCAGACAGTGCAACAAACCTGTGTCATTCTCCTCGAGCAGGCAGGGACGCTGTCGAGGCGCTGCGGAGTGCCTGGTGTTGTCTGCAGGTCGCAGTGGCAGCGGAGAGAGTGGTCGGAAAGGTCTTTGTACGCGGCAGGCCAAGTAGTCTGGGGATGTGGCGAACGCGGGAAGCTTTGGCGAGGCCTCCTTCGCCGCGCGCCCGCGTCCACGGCCGACCACAGTGCAAAACCACCCTCTCGCGACGCCGGGCAGCTTGCAGGACGATGCGAATCCATGGTTCTCATGGGCTCTCATGGATTCCAGCTGGCCTGGGATTCCCTCTTCCCAACGCCCGCCTGGTCCGCAGCGGCGTTCTGCTGCGGCCGGTGTGCAGCCTCGCGCGTCGGCCTGCCGTGCGCGCCAGAGCTCCAGCTGCGTATCTTGAGCTCTGCAGAGGCGCAAAGACAACGTCCACGACCAAGCTCAAGGACCTCCCGCAAGGAGCCCTGAAGCTGGAGCCCTATGATGACCGATCCGATGATGTGCCTCGATACCCCACCGTGATGCAGGGGCACCGGAACAACGTGCAGAGATTCAAAAACTGCGTCGTCCTGACGAGGGTAGGAGGCTTTTACGAAGTATGATACGATCCTCATTACCTATAATACACCCGTTGCCAGTGGCGCTGACAGACTCTAGATGTACTTTGAACAAGCGGAGGAGTTTGCACCGCTGTTAAATCTCAAGCTAGGGTTAAGGAAGACGAATGCCGGTCCCGTTCCCTTGGCCGGCTTTCCAGTCCATCAACTCGACCGGTTCCTTAAGATCCTTGTACAAGACCTGAACAAGTCTGTCGCGATTAGTGAAGAGTTTGCAAACGATGCGGAGGACAAGGCGCGTTCTGGGGGTCTCATGTTCGACCGGAAAGTCGCAAGGATAATAACCCCGGGGACATTGATCGATGAGAAATTCATGGATACTGCTGAGAATAATTTCCTCTTGTCGATTTATCTCGATGTGGATTCTTTGAAGGCAGAATTCGAGAGGCAAGACAAAGCCTCGTCAACCCCGCCTCTGCTGTCCTGTCCTACCCAACGTGTAGGCTTAGCCTGGTTGGATCTTTCAACAGGCGACTTCTTCACACAACTTACTACGGTCCAAATGCTGCCCTCTGCCATTGCAAGGATTGGTGCACGTGAGATTATTGCTGACCGGAGCATTGAGAGCCTTGTCGGGAAGGAATTACAGCTGCTTGTCAGTCGAGACCGGGATCACCGCCTACTTACCTTTTTCGATGGACCCAGGAAAATTAGTCCGATGTCAGAATGGAGCTCGATGCTAGAAGAACCAATACCATCCGAGACAGCGTCTTCGTTTACTTTCGAAGAGACTGCAGCTGGCTACAGCCTGTTAGAATATGTCCGTCTGCAGCTACAAGGAATCGATACGAAACTTCAACCACCCCGTCGCAGACATCTCGAGGAGACAATGGGTATTGATCGTAATAGCCTCAGAGGACTGGAGATTTTGGAAACCTCACGAGACAGGCTCGGCAAAGGAAGCCTCCTTCATGCAGTCCGACGAACAACTACGAAGAGTGGAGCACGCCTTCTGAGAGACAGGTTAAGTATGTCTTCCATCAATCTTCAGTCCTGCTGAACTCGTGCTAAACCCCTCTGGTAGCGTCCCCCTCCACGTCGCTGCAAGTCATCAATGAGCGTTTGGACCTGGTTTCCGAGTTCCTTCATGACAAGGAGCTACGTGATAGTATAATCGCTCTGCTCAGACGTAGTTATGACGCTCAGCGATTGGTTCAGAAATTTTCCCTCGGCCGAGGAGACCCAGATGATCTTATTTGCCTGTCGAGAGCGATAGAAGCCTCGCGAGAGATTAGACGAGTTTTGTTGGATAAGATGAGCCACGGCTCCAGTATCCCATCTCCTGATGGTTCTCCCAGGACCAACGCCAGCCTAGATGCCATGGTGAATCGTCTTTATCTCAACGGGCCAATGGAGCTTGCAGATAGGATTCTAGCGGCTATTGACGAAGATGGTCTGTTGCAAAAGCAGCGAATCGAGGATAGCACTGCGGAGCAAGCTGCAGCTTTGGCACAGGAAGTTCTACTGAAAGAGGGCTTGCCCGACGAGATAGAGACCATGCCCAAGAAGGTCCGGTCCAGGAAAAGAAATAAAACGGCTGTAGCCACCGAGCCAGAAGCATGCGATGTGGACACTTGGATTATGCGGCGCGATGCAAGCGAGGCCCTGCGGAAACTTCATGAGGATCTCGATCAGCTGAAAGGCGAGAAAGCAGAGCTAACGCAACGGCTACGGGATGCGGTCGGTTCTAACACTTTATCTTTGAGATGGAGCCCTAGTAACGGCCATATTTGCCACGTCAGAGGCAACGTGTCCCAGAAGGCTCTTGAAGAGCTTGGGCTCACGAAAAGTGCATCCTCAACCAAGACGACCCGCTCTTTTTATCTACCAGCTTGGTCAGAACTTGGAGCGAGGATAGACCAGGTAAAATCCAAAATCCGTCGAGAGGAACAGCGGATATTCGAGGATCTACGTCGAGAAGTAATTCTTAACCTCGTGAAGATCCGTCGAAATGCCGCCGTTATGGACGAACTTGACGTCGCGTGCTCGTTTGCCATCCTGGCGGAAGAACAGCAGATGGTCAGGCCCATACTCAACACGGGTACCAGCCACAAAATCATAGGAGGCAGACACCCAACTGTCAAACTGGGACTGGAAGAGCAAGGCAGACAGTTTGTCAGTAACGACTGCTTCCTTGGAGAAGAGGAGCGGATCTGGCTCGTAACAGGCCCCAACATGGGCGGCAAGAGTACCTTCCTCCGACAGAACGCACTCATCACCATCCTCGCCCAGGTCGGCTCCTTTGTCCCTGCTGATTACGCGGAGATCGGGATTGTGGACCAGATATTCAGCCGTATCGGCGCCGCGGACGATCTCTTCCGTGACCAGTCAACGTTCATGGTGGAGATGCTCGAGACTGCCGCGATCCTGAATCAGGCGACGCCTCGCTCGTTCGTGATCATGGACGAGGTAGGCAGAGGCACGACACCGGAGGACGGCACTGCCGTGGGGTTTGCATGCCTGCACCATCTTCACAACGTCAACAAGTGCCGTACGCTGTTCGCGACTCATTTCCACGCCCTGGCCGACATGACGCGCGACTTTGAGCGGCTAGGAACGTACTGCACGGATATCAAGGAGACAGGCTCCGGCTCATTCACCTTCATCCATCGGCTAAGGAGGGGTGTGAACCGGGAGTCGCATGCACTGAAAATTGCTCGTCTCGCCGGCCTGCCGAACGCCGCACTCGAGGTGGCAGAGGACGTGCGGCAGAAATTCCGGGCTGGCAGAACGAATTCATCACCTGAGGAGCCAGATAGAGGAGTTCAAATCGCTTCGGGGGCTGCATGAGGGCATAGAGAGGGTTTTCGCTTTTCCACAGCTTCACATGCTTTCGGGTTATGCTGAGCACTGGATGCTCCGATTGAGTATTCTCGGGCTTTTTTTGGCACTGGACCATTAGCAATTTTAACAACATTCTAGATACCACTCAAGTTCCTTTTTTTGGTCGTGACACATGCAATGCAATATGTAAGAAGACAGTAAAAGAAATTTCTACAACTTAGCCACTCCCTCTGCTAATAATGCACCCCTCCCATAATCTCCAGTCTTGCCCAAATCGACAACGATCCCCTCCCCAAACGCCGCCTCCTGGCAATCCTCCTCCTCGACCCCATTCACAAACTGCACGACGACAAAATCCACCCGCCGCCGGCCCAGCACCACCATCGGCGCATGCCACGTCCCGACGCCGTAGGTCACCGCCTGCCCGCCGCGCGCCACAAACGCCCTCAGATTCCGCAGATCCGGCGGATCGCGTATCAGGACCTTCTTCTCCTCCTCGGAGGTAGACGTTGACTCCGCCTCCGCGACCTCCCCCTTCAGCGTCGGCGCCACGATGACCAGGTACACGGGCTCCTCCGCCCCCCCGCCGGCGGCATGGCTCTGGCTCTGACTCGACAGGTCGAGCGGGATGAACGTCTGCGTCGTGAACGGGTGCCGCTCGAGGATGCGGACGTCGAAGACCTCCGTCTCCGTCTCCGTCTCCCCGTCCACAGGCCTGTCGACTTCGATCCTCCTCAATTTTCGCGGAAAACACGCAAACAGGCTCATGCGCGGCTCCGCCGCCCTGCCGCTCGGGCAGGCCGTGTACTCGTTGCGCAGCGGGGAGACGGGGCTGTACTTGAGCGCGGAGGACTGGTTCGCGAGGACGGGGGCCGGGTCGTGCGGCGGGAGGGAGGAGAGCGGGACGGGCACGGAGGAGAGGTCGCGTGGTAAGGGGCACGAGATGGCGGTGCCGAAGGGGGCGAAGGATTCGGGCGTGAGGGGCTCCGGGGTGATGCGGAGGGAGGGTGGGAGGTTGGTTAGTGTTGGGGCGGGCATTTTCTTTTTGTATTTGTACTGTATGTATGGTGATGTAGTGAGGCCTTGGCAATTGCTGTTGAAAGGATGGATATGGAGAATAAATGTCACAGCTATGAGAGATGGTGAGTGGTGGAGAAACTGTTCAAGGGACGAGTCACAGTTTGGTCGTGATGTTGATGGTTGTCGGTGCTGGCTTATCAGTCCCGCGATCGCTAAGAGATAAGATAAGATCGGTCGGAGCCGCGGAGGACGGAGAACGGAGCATGCCGATTCGGTATCCGGTTATGCTTCTGCACCAGGCGAGGTCTTGACCGTAAGCTGCCCACGTCTGAGAAAGAAAGCATCCTGAAGAAGATTAATTTGATTTTTAATTTCTAATATTTTGTTTTGGCGATACAGACGCAACGGCTGATGTGAGAATTACCTCCAAACCTCTGTAAACAGCGCCGAGCGAAGTTGTTTCTTGCCTAAATAAATATCCTGCACTCCATAGAAACACTCAGCACACACTTCAGTAACTTGTTCTTCTATTCTTGAGCAACTTTACAAACGTTCGAATAAATTCTACATTTGTTTTAAAAATCCCCCTGGACCTAGCACCACGAAATGTTCTACTGGACTAGAGATGAGCGTGCGATCGGTGCAAGGTCAAGAAGACAAGCTGCACCGGCACAGTACAGTCGTAGTATCACGCTGCACTTTCTGAGACTCAGAACACGAGATCAAGAAGCCCGAGCTCTGGAATCCAAAGATGAGATTATTGATATCTCACGCATCGAGCAATGTGGAAGAAACAAATGACATGCCAGATTCCATTAGGTGTTGCGCTTTGGGCAGCATGCAGCAGATAAATGCAGGAAGAAAAGACCCACACAGGTCTAATAGTCACCAACAAAGCTTCTATCTAGCCCCATCATACTGTATAGAAATCAAGCCAGCTCTCAGGTGTGGAGGTGCCAGGACAGGGGTACATACAGCTAGGGCGAGGCCGATCACGTGGAAACCGCTGACCTAACCCTAATCAAAATGGGGTCAGCAGTTAGTTCTCCAGCCTGACTCTATACAACACCGCGCCATAGAGTTGTAAAGAGACTTGTCAAATCTCTATTTACCTTCAAAAAACGCATTTATTTGCTACTTGGGGCTTATAATATAGTATTCATCATTATTTTCTCACAAACTTAGCCATATTAGTCCCCCAAGACTGTGATCATTCCTAATGGGAAAATGAGGTCAGATATAAAGTAGTCTAGAAGAGAAATAAATAAGTCCCAACGAAAAGAGCCAAAAGCTCACACCCCCAGCCCATCCACCTGCTACTGCAGCAGGTGGGCAGGGGGAGAGGTGCTACGAAAACCCCACCCATGCCTGGTGGCGGGCAGGGTTTTACTCATCCCGGGAAGCTCAGGGTTCATCTGGTGATGTTAGCAGGAATATTGGTAATGACCGCACGCTGCAACCATCGCCCGCTTCAGGGATTCGAACCCGGGACCTTTTCTCCTAGAAGTACTCAGTCAGTGAGATCAGGTGATGCGAGAGCGAACACCTTACTGACTGAGCTAGGAGGCCCCAGGTTTTTGTTGCTGGGTTACGTTGGAAGTGAAATATATGGGTGCGCTTTGGGCTGGGGGAGGGCTCCCGTGACGTGAAGCGTGAGGTGGGTAGCAACCGCTGCCTAGGTAGCTTCTCAGATGAAGCCCTGTCAGCCAATGCTGAGAATGAGATTTATTACTGCAAGATAGAAAGGGGCTTTGTCCGGGTGGCTGTTCTATCTGTGCTAGCTAGAAAAAGGATGCTTCCAATTCTGCCAGTGCATACTACAACTGAATCTAGTAGATTTATGGATCTATATCTTCTACTGGCAGGTAGCCTATCTGCCTCCACCATACGCAGGTTGCCTGCCAGCGGGGCACAACTAGAGGGTTTCTTTATATCGAAAGAACACTTGGTCCCCGAGGCCGCCGTCTTCGAAGCCGGCAAGTCGTGTCTGGGGATAACAGCCATTCTCTCAAATTCCCAGGCCGTGGCACTGTTCTCGAGAGAGGAAGCCATTGAGAAACTGTTTCCCGTAATCGAGGACTCTCACGCGCTACTACAGGCATATTCCATCTTCATTTATGTAAATGGGTCTTGTTCCTTCCATCTATTCCAGCAACGGCAGCATCCAACCCTTTGTACATCCTGCTCAGTACGACCGCTGTGTTCTGAATCTTTACGACTGCAACGGATACTATGCGTTCGCCTTGCTCCACAAAAATCAATTGAGATCCCGGATCTAGCACCTACGACCATAGGGTGTGGAAAACAGGGCTTCCCGTCCGCTCAGCCGTACTTAAGCCACACGCCGGGCGGTTAGTAGTTGGGTGGGTGACCACCAGCGAATCCCGTCTGTTGTAGGTTTCTTTTTCTATTTCTACTTTTTTTTAAAAAGTTTATCTTCTTTTAAGAAGCTCGGTCTCTCTGTTTGTTGAATCCCTCATCGACCATGAGTCCCGCTGCAAAGCCTACGGCTCATCGCAGTTGCAGCCAATTCTGATCGACCAGAAAATTGAATGAAACTCTATGGACTGCATTACTCATCTCTGAAAAGAGATGACAAGGGTAAAAATATATACATAAACGGTTCGTCACTAAACAAAAACCTGCCAGTCTAACCACACGAAGACGCCACTCTATGCCACCCTCATTTGTTGTGTATCAAGAAGTTGCGGAATGAGTCCCAGTGGTCTGAATCCACATATCTGTTGACGAAATATGTTAGAAGCCAATCAAATGGGAAAAAAAAGGGATAGATCACGTACATGTAATCCATGCTGCTTTTCAGGCTCGACACAAGGCTCTCCGGGTGCCAGCGGAATATATACATGACAAGCGCCCAAGAGAGACTTGCAAAGACGGGCCAAGCCTTCTCCGATATCTTTGACCGAACTTCAGGCGTGATCAGGGATGAGAGAGGATGCATGTCGGGCTGGATTGCTAGCTTGGCGAGGGCAAGAGCCACGCGAGCAAAGACGTAGATCACAATCTACGCGAGATGTCAGCGATCTCTCATGACGACGTTCGAGATGTCGCACATACCTGCTGGCTGATACTGCCTGAATTCCGCCCGAATACAATATACCCTCCGAGCAATCCAGCGATGAACGAATCATATCGACCTTCCTTCCCGGCGCCTGCTTGTTTCAGGGCTACCATTGTGCCCTTATATATTGTAGCAAACATCGCCAGGTTCCGGGCATGCTGTTGAGTGGCCTTCAGGACGAGTTTAAGCTTCTCGCGGAAGCTATACGGACAGAGAAATCAATCAGCAGGAGGACTTCGGGCTCAGAGGAGCAAGGAGGGTGCCTTACGTGCCGGATCGGAAGAGGAAGATCATCCTGCATGGTAAAAAGATACGTTCAGCACATCGCCCGCGCAGCAGGACGTCAAGAAATATCAAAGGGGACTTACACTAGGGCATGCGGGAATCGAATTTTGGAGCCGTAGACGGCGCCATTGCGGGCGCCTTTGACGATAGAAAGCAAAGGCGCAAAATCAGGATTGAGGATGAGAGCATTGAGGCGTTCCTTTGCGGTCGGTTAGCCTGTGTGCGCTGAGTCCAGCGTGGAGAGAAATCAATCTCACCATGACGGCGGCCATGGTCTTCCGCGGCCGCGACTCGGCAGGCGCCTACTCAGAAGCAGCGAGGACTCGACAGCGTACTCCGTGCGGGCTCATGTGTCGACGGAGGAGAGAGCAAGACAGTTCAACGCGTTCGCGCAACGGAGGCTTCTCGGTAGAGACATGGAGATGGAGGTTAGGTCGAGCCGGAGAGAGATCGCCGCGATCAACGTCCATCGGACCGCGAGATCCTCGGCATGTGAATGCGCGCCCGAGGAACGTCAGCGGAGATCACGTGGTGCGGCCCTGCCGATCATCCGCCAACGTCGTGGGCCTCTGGATAAAGCCAAGCATTCTAGAACTGCTACTACGTGTTGAGACCTCCAATTGAAGCGGTGATCTGAGGCTGCACTTCACGCCTCCACTCGACTCCCCTGCAGCAGCAGCCTGCACGTCCAAGATCCCGTCCGGCGGGGCTCCGCCCCTCTCGCAGACCCAGCGGGAGCAGATCACCGCGGCCCTCTTCCGCCAGGAACCGTATCCGCACAGCTGCCGCACCTATGAGGTATCGGACCGCCAAGTGCGCCGGATTGCGCACTGCCTGCGCACATGGGGGACGACGGTGCCGTCCAGGAAGGAGAACGCGAAGCCCATGGGCCGCCCCCGGGCGATGACACCTGAGATGCAGGAAGTATGGCATGTCTTCCCGTCTGAGTGGCTCGGGTGGTTGACTTGCCTTCCCAGGAGCTTCGCCAGTATGTTGACAAGCACCCGCTCGCGGGGCTGAAAGAGCTCCAGGCCCACCTGCGGGGCAAGTTCAATGTCGAGTTGAGCCGGATCTGCATCTCCCGTCGTCTGAGGGAGATGGGGTACTCGCTCAGCATCGTCTCCCGCGGGGCGACGTTCGTGGAGAAGGGCGACCTCCACGAGCTCACCTGCGAGGACACCCAGCGGCTTCTAACGGATCCTGCGGCGAAGGCTGCTCTGTCTGCGGGGTCAGGCACCGTCTACGCCTGGCTGTCGAATTCGAAGCCCGTCCCCCGTCGGGCAGGGGTCCGGCCCAAGCGCAAACGGAAGCCTGAGGCCGGTCAGGAGCAACAGTTGGAGCTTGCTCAAGGCGAGTCCACGTCCAATTCGGCATCTACATCTAATTCGGCAGAGCGCGATCAAGCTCCGGGATCTATGACTGCGAGCATATCCCCTCCTGCCGACAATTTCATGCCTCCCGTGTGAGAGCAGACCCCGTCCCCTCCTTCAGTTTATGGAATCCCTGGAATTCCGGTTCAGACAGTTCAGACTTGAGCGTACAGCAATTTTCGGATTGTTCGTTTTATCTCGGTTTAAGAAACGGGCCGGCATACCGATAATTGGTATTCTGCCCATATCTTTAATAGCTAATAGTTAATACCCAGGAGTTAGGAAAATAGGTGTTGCGGGTAACTTCTTGGGATGCATACATAGAAGCATCGCCCCTTTGAGTCCGTCGTGTCGAGACCTTGGATACGCTGTTCATGCATCATTTTCGGAGATACCCTAGAGTGACAGAAAAAGTAATATATGTACAAACTAGTCCCAAACCAACCAATAACGCCGTGCTGAAGATTTTTTTAAAAGTGATAGAACTTCAATATTATCTCTTTCAGCCCTTCTTTGGTTTCTTGCGTGCCTCGTCTCCTGATTTCTGGTCCACGTCCATCTTGTCAGCATCACCGTCGTCGGAGTCCGAGTCGATGCCCGCGCGCCTCTTCAGACCCTTCATCTTCCTCGTCTGTAGACGGCTCAGATCCTGCTTGCCCAGATGCACCCGACCGATCTTGTCACCCATCGAATCCATGCTGATGTTCTTCTTGGTCTTGGGCTCCTCGTTGGGCCTCTTGCCCTGCTTCATCGCCTCCTTCATGACGCTCGGATCGGCCTCCCTCACCCGGCCGACCTTGAAGTCAAACTTGGGCCCGATCTCGTCCAGCTCGACGCGCGGCAGCTTCTGCCCGCTGCGCTTGGTGCGGATCTTGTACCAGCGCAGGTGGATGACGGGCGCCATGCCCTCGACCGGCTCCTCCGCGGCGACCATCAGGATGTACTGCAGGCCCTCGACGTCGATCTTGTCTGTCTCCTCGCCCTTGAACATGTCGAGGAGGATGCTCTTGATCATGGCGTAGGTGCGGTTCGTCGCGTCCTCCCACGCGCTGCCCGCGAACAGCATCATGGGCTTGAGCCCGTAGCCGATGCTCATCTTGAGCTGGTTGGGCGGGGGCACGTCCTCGGGGTTCTGCGGCGGCAGCAGCAGCAGCTCGCACATCTCGAGCACCTTGGAGTCGAAGATGCGGATCAGCGTCATGCAGTTAGGCCGCTTCTTGTTGCTACTGCCGAAGACGACGAGGCCGCAGTCGTTCTTGTTGGCGAGGAACTCGATGCTCTCGGTGCTCTCGAACGGGTGGATGTTCTCGTTCTTCTTGTGGAACAGGACCGAGTGCGGCGTCGTCAGGCTGTGGATCGTCTTGAGCACCGTGTGCAGCGGCATCGGGCACTTGGTGCCGTGCAGCAGCAGCGTTCGCTTCGGCGGCTCGATGAGCTGCGGCTCCCGCGCCTTGAGGATGCGGGCCCCGCGGGCGGTCTTGGCTTTTCTGGCCGATTGATTAGCATCTCCTTTGGAGTACAGTATTGAAATCTTGTCAAGACTTACACTTCTCTGAGCATCTTGGCGGTGTTGGGCCCGAGACGTCGGCTGGTGATGCTGCGAAAGCTGTGCGAGCGAAAACTTTTGGGATGCGGTCTTGGCGCCCGACCACGGCTCCTTATCGATAAGCTTAATCGTCTGCCCCGAACAGGCAATCATTGCCATGTTGCGACGTGAGCTTTTTTTTATCTTTTTTTATTTTAAAAAAATTATTTATATCACGCGGAGTTTTTCTGGCTGGGGGTATGATATTTCATATTGTAAATAAGGACATCTTCCATTGCATTTTGGCGTTGCCCTTTGAAATGGAATACAAGCTAAGTACTGTACCTAACAACAGAGGGACTTCGAGAGACCGTACACAAGAGTTTTAGAACTGTCATAATTAGAACTCAGTAATCCGCAATTTGACTGATTTCTAGGCACAATAACGTGAAACAGAGAGCATAGATCTGGGTATCAGCTCAATATGGGAACCAGCCTTGGTCGCGGGATGTCGCATGTGAGGTTCTCCCACATACCGCGTTACAGCTCGTCACACTCCGGGCAGAAGTCCAAGCCTTGGCGAAACTCAACGTCCACAACGCGCATTTCCCGTGCAGAAGTGGCAAAGCATAACACCGTCCCATTCTTCTTTTGAGACCTCCTGACATGTCGGATCCGTCATCCCCCGCGCCTTCTCATTCAGCAGCTCCCGAGCAGCCTCATTGGCAGGCTTAGAGGATCGGAATGTGCGAACGATGGATATATTCTCCAATCTTAAAGGCGACGGCCTACTAGAATCCCGCTCAAGCGGTCCAAGTTCGATGACGGTGTAGGTATTGGCCGCAAGTCGTGCAACCATCTCTGCGTTCCGCTCCCTTAAGAGGCGGATAGCCATCGAGTGGGTCGTCGAGAGGTCACATTTCAGCGGCACGGTGATACCCTCTTCGATGAATGGAATCGAATTTTGCGACGCTGACAAGATTGCTTTGTCGAAATTTTTCAGAGTCCGTCGGCCTGCCTCGCGCAGCCTGTGGCGGAAAGATCAATTCTTCGAACGTCTTGAACGGCCCAGCCCAGGAGAACTTCAACTCCTGGGGCACGACGACTCGGCCATTAGGTAATAGATTGTATCTTTTGTATTTTCATCGATGGACTTGACTCGCCTCTTTGCTCCGGAACGCAGGCGTGGCGGCTTTGAACATCTTGTGCAGCTCCTGTCTCGGCTCCCCGAACGAGATCTGGTTGAACTCGTGTCTCGACGCCGCGGTGAAGCTGATCGCGTTGCTGTCCTCGAGCGGCTTCGGTTTCTCTCGCAGCGGGATTGAGGCATTTTCGATTCTCAGAGGGGACGGTGCGCCGGGGGAGGTGGATGGGTGGACAACAATCACACATGTAGGAAACTCGAAAGGCGGGAGTTCGAGTAGAGTTATCCAAGGGAGCGTTCACGTCAAGTTGGGACCTGAGGTTCGAATTTACTAGCCCGCTGCACCTAGCCTTGGTTCCCAGGCTGGCAAACTGATTTTAGGGGTTATACAGGGATTGGGTGAGCAAGGACCTCACCTCATGTTTGCGCCGAAATTGAGGACTGTCGGTGTGCTAACTTGACAGAAGACTTTGACATGGTTCTGGATGCGGTACGTAAAAAACTGGAGAAGTAGAATAGAATCAACGCAGAGAGGTTCTAGGTGCACCTGTTTCCAATAGTAGCTGTGCTGGAATTCTTATGTTGGGAGGCTGTATTCTGGTATCCAAGGCAGGTGGCCAGGCTGTACACTCCAGCCATTGGTCACAAAGCGAGAATAGGTTCGGGACTTCGATAAGCATCTGCATGTGCCCATGCAAACCGCTTAAGAGCATAAGCCTGCCTACATTGTTAGGTAGGCTGGGCCTAGATACACCGTGCAGGGCGGCAGAGACATGCCATCTTTTACTTTAATCTAAGTGGGACACGAAGCTTGAAAAAAAAATAAAGTCGAAGAAGAGCGATGAATCCATGATTTCTGTTATAGCTCAGTCCCTCTGGACTGTCAGCGATTCTTTCTATGATTGCGGTCAAGCCTGCATGAGATGCTGTCAGGTAACCTTCCGTCCTAACTATGGCCAGTTTAGAAGGCGATAAGGATAGTTGACAGGAGTTGTCAGCGGATTTGGCCGGGATTCGGGAACCGGCAGGCCAGACCAGAAAAGCGCAGTCAAACATCACGGGCTGTCAGACCATCATATACGCACTTTGAGTACTGTACAAACGGAGTCTTCAAGAGCAAATTCTTGAATCTGTCTTTCAGGGCAGAGACAAAATACAATCATTACAGTTGAATAGCATTCTACTTCTAGATATAGAGCGTTTATCTGGAACATGCTGCCTTCACCTGTTCGCTGATAGTCTCCCTTCCTCGCACGCCCCAGATCTACCGACATGATTCTGATTGATAGCTCTATTACGTTCGGAGGCTTCTGTGTACCATCGAGAATGGCTTCTTCGACCAAATTAATGACAAGTTGTTTGAGGGAGCTGTCAGTGGTGAGATGTCAGAAGGTACCTACATCGCCAATCTTTGGCGGCGAATCGCCTGTGCAGGAGCGAAGCAAACAAATTGATTTTCGCTTTGAAACATCCGGACCTCTATCCGAATTCTACAACTGACCTCCTGACCATAGAACAGCTTATATCCGTCCGCTTTGCTGCCAAGGTGTGGAACCCTAAGAGGATCTCTCAAAAGGCATGATACCGAGTAGAAACGGTGAATTACGTAGGTATGCTGCTATTATAATTGAAACCACAACCCCTTAAGAAACGTTTCAATACACAGCAGAATCTGTTTCATCTGCCAAGAATGCGAAACCGTCCATTTAAAGCGTGTGTTATAACCTGTTGCAGGATCTTGGCGGGGATACAAACAAAAAGGGGCATAGTCACGTGTAGGGTAACTACCTAATATAGAAGTGCGTCGCTACTTGGCACCTAGCGCCTTGAAACTCCATCTCTGCCTTCATCACAGCTATTTCAGCGCTTCGAGTCATCAAGGATATCATCATCAATCTCCTAAATTTACCTTTTTGTTAGATTTCTAGCATCAATGGCCAGTTCCAAGTCGCAGACGAAACAGACGTCCCAAGAGGGGCACGGAGCGCTACGAGGCCTATCCTGAGACATCCCTGGTTTGAGATTACCGAACGGGGTGTATGAGAAGCCCCATCTTCATGCGAGCAAGATTACCCAACTGAGGCTAGACGGAGACGTCTTTTCCTAACATGTGCCGTAACGTGCATGGAACTCCAGACTGTAATGAGACTTATAGTGCGGCCGAGATCTCCCTAGGGTATAATCTCACTCGAGACCAGTCCTTAAGACGTTTATCCCGTACATGCGGACAGCATAGTGCCGGCGAACGGTGGATCCGTCGACGTCGCCTTCAAAGAGTAGTCCTGGTCCTTTACGCTGTAGGCAATTGAGGCCGAGTTCCATGTCTGGATTGCCTTCTTTCTGTTCCTTCCCTCTAACGATATTTTCCTTCGTTCAATCTTTCGATTTTTCTGTTTCTGTTTAATTAATTGTCGTTCTGGCTAGCCTTGTTGTTGTTCTTGTTTCTTTTTGAGATTCTCGGGTCTCCTCCAACTAGGATAATATATCATTCTCTTGTCGCTCCTTTATCTGCTTATATTCGGCCGACTCACTTTCACTCGTTTCCCCCCGTCTCCCTCCCCTGGTGGGACGTTGTTTATCTTAAATCACAACTAAATTTCACAGCCGTTCCGGAAACTGCCTACTTATCTTCGCTCGAAACGGCGCCCCGCGAACTTAGCCAAGTCGGCCAGGGAAGAGGTGGTAGTAGTACTAGGCAAGTCAATGACGATGAAGCGACGAAGACCTCTCGCAGTACGGGAAAACGGCGCTCTGCCGGTATGGAAGTTTGGGATACTGGCGTGGCTTGGAGCTTTCCAGGTAAGGCCCCTTCTGTCTGGGTGGAAAACTTTAATCAACGAGAACTAATCTCTGCAGACTGTCACCGCGGCACACTATTGGAATACCACCACTACGAGTGTAACAGAAAGAGAGTACGAGCCTCACACAGCCCTCCCGTGAAAATCGCACATATCTAATATATTACTACAGTGCTCGAGCCGTCGGGACCGTACGACCGTTACCTGGCGCACCTGTGCAGACAGCGTCGGCTCTGATAGGGGTACTGTTCAAGCCACTTTTGAATTTTCTCTTCGTGGTAGGGTGGATGTGACTGATGAATAAAACATCACAGACCGGGGATTCGCCGCAGGGGCAGAGTAGAGGCCACGGCAGGGGCAATGGTAGGGGCCGCGGTAAGGGTAGTGATGGGCAGAGCCAGACTAGCGTTCAACGCAATACTTCTACACCGATTCTGGTGCCAACACAAGGTGAGACGACATCTATCATCGAGAGAGGATCAATAATTGACAAGAAACAGTTACCTCAAGTGCCCAGGCTGCGTCAGTAGTCGTACCACAAGGTACATTATAGTGTCGAAGAAGTGAAAGATATTCAGTCTTTCTAATGTCCACTTAGTATCGTCCACGCAGAGCGCAGCAACTGTTAACACCCCAGTAGCTGCTATTACCGAGACCCTAGAGGGTATGTCCTAATCCCACCACAGACACGAGTTCAGCACACTCACTAATTGACCAGTGTTGACGATTTCCGCTGGTGCACTCCCGGAAACTCCCACACCAATCCTGACAGTGACAGAAGGCTCCGAGACCATCGTCATCGGCTTTGGCGTACTGGGTGGGAGTTCTGGTACGACTTCAGCTGCCGTTGTGGCCAGCTCTGTCGTGGTTACACCCGCTGCTACTGAAGCAAGCTCATCTGCCGCCACTGCTGCAAGTTCTTCTGCAGACGATACTGATGATTGTGAAGACGATTCTGGAGAAGATTCTGCAGCCTCTCTCACTGCTATCGAAACAACCTCATCTACCGCCATTGCAGCAAGTTCTCCTACGGACTCTGCAGATGACGGTGATTGTGAAGAAGATTCTGGAGATGATTCAGTTGAAGCCTCTGCCACTGCCTTTGGGGTAAGTTCAGTGGCAACGACCCCAGCAGCTGTTGCAACTAGTTCTGTTGCAGTCCCTACACCGACTGTGGGAGCAAGTTCAACGGTAGTCGGTTCTTCCGCAGTAACAGCAGCAGCAAGTACCTCTTTCGTCTCTCCACCAACTGTCGGAACAAGTTCTGTTGCAGTGGCTCCCGCCGCATCAGCTGCCGTCGTTCCAGGAGCCGATGGTGATCCATGCGACTGTTCGTGCATGTGCCCATATGACGCTTTCAGTGAACCGGCCGTAAATGTACCCATGGGAAGCCCCGGAGTCACACCACAGGCTTTCCCTTCCACCTTCTCAACAATGGTGAGACCGGCGTCGATGAGCTCGAGCACACCGATCGTGGTTTCCAGCACCGCAACTACGGAAGCTATTACCATTGCAGCATCGAGTACTATTGCAGCGCCATCATCAAGCAGTATTGCGGCACCGCCGTCGAGCAGTACTGCAGCTCAGTCCTCGAGCAGTATTGCAGCGCAATCATCGAGTAGTACTGCGGCGCAGTCGTCGAGTAGCGTTGCAGCACAGTCTTCGAGCTCTATCGCGAGCCAGACAGCTGCAAGTAGTACTCCTGCTGCTACCACAGTGACGACAGCGGCAGATCAGACAACATCTAGCGCTGCAGCGTCGTCCGAGACTCCAGCTTCTTCTTCATCCCTGGCAGCAGCAGCAGTGACCACATCTTCAGAGCAGGCAGCAGCCACGACGTCGTCAACGTCTGAGAATGCAGCTGAGACCACTGGCCAAGTCGCTGCTGCTCAAGCAGTCTCGGTGGATATCAATACAGTAACACTTCACTCGGCACTGACAATACGGCTCGGGGGACGAGCTGTCAGACCTGAGCCAACGGCGAGCTGATAACAGGAAAGAGCGGAAATGGGCTAGGGTTAGGAGGTATGGATTTGCAAAGCGCGACCCTGGTGGATGCCTGTGTATATCGATGTAACCATAGCTTTCCTTTTGCCTTCGTTTCCAGCCATACATTTGCCAGACGGAGTACCGAGCCTAGTTCTTGTATAATCAATTCCAGGGACACTGTTTGCTGTTTGCTTCATGATCCCCGGGTTAAGCTGCGCCCAATGGACTGTCTTCCAGCCTCGTAGATTCGTCATTCCTGTTTCGATAGCACCTGTGTATCTCCGCCTGCACTCGGATGCCCGCCTTGTGCTGCCTCAAGCCGTGCTTTCTTGGCCCTCCGCTTCATCTCGCGCTTTGAGAGCGGCTTCTCGGTCTCTTCAGCTGGTGGCTCCGAACTCACAGACGCCTTCCTTTTAAGACTGTCCCCCTTGCCTTCGGCAGTTGCCGCAGCCTTCTTCCCCGCCGTGGCCTTCTGACTGTCTGGCTGCTGCTGGGCTGGGGCCTTCTCCCCTCCATGGACCACGTCTACTATTCCCCGCCAACTCGTCCGTTTCAACCTCGCCAGCGCGACGACCTTCCTCGCCTCCTCGCACACGGCTTCCTTCCCACGCTCCTGCGACAGGCCCCACACACACGCCAGGTTGATCACATCCCACGGCGCGCGCACGCCCAGCGCCCTCCTGGCCTCGCTCGAGACGATGATGCCCCTCCCCCGTGTCGCGCGGATCAGCGCCATCGCGTTCCCGATCAGGTTGCGCCGCGCCTCGAGCCCGCTTCCCGTCACGCCAGGCCCGTAGCAGATCTCGAAGCGGATGCCGCGCGCGACGGCGGCCGCCAGCGTTTTCATCTTGAAGTGGTAGGGCAGCCGGACGGAGAGGTCCAGCGAAATCAGGTCGCAGTCGAGGTTGGTGCATGCGTTCAGGAGGGACTTCTCGTTGGTTGGTCGCAGGGCGATCAGATCGTAGGACTGGGTGAGGCTCGTGAGGCGCTGGTTCTGGGAGGGGTCGGAGAGCGTGAGGTTCAGGCGGCTGAGCAAGGTGAGGGACTTGGGTGCATTGGCGGGAGGAGGGGGAGGGGTGGGATTTGCGGGGAGTTTTCCCGTGATGGTCTGGGAGAGGGCGACTGTTGTGTAGCCGACTAGAGTCTTGTCAGTGTATATATTCACCATGGAGGTATTTCTGAAGCTCTTCAATGCTTGCGTGCAACAGATGGAAAAATGACGTACGTTCGGCGAGGAAGCTAAGCGTGTGGGAGATCTCCGGGTCATCCGGAGAATAGGGGACGTTCAGATCGTAAAACATGGCGGCGATCTGTGTCCATCCAGCCCGTCCGCCGTCTCACCGGACTTCTTCTCGAGGGCGCAAGTCGTGGGAGTTGGATACGAGGGCCCGATGGTGTCCGAGAAAGGAAATCCAAAAATCGAGAGACGTAACAATGGTTCCTCCGGTGCCGGATGACGCTAGCCTACTTTAGGCTCCCCACAGGACTTGAACCCGTGACCTGGACGGCGGCCGAACGACTCTCGAAGCCTCACGGTTCACCGTCTCGAAAGCGTGCGAGGTGCTCTGTTTCGCTTGTCCTTCCGGCGCAGGTTGTCGCTGCTGATCGGTGGGCTCTCGTCTCCTGCCCTTGCAGCTAGCGTCCTCTTACGCGCATCCCATCTCTCCCCTCCCCCCGCGATCTTCTTCCTCTTGTCGCCGGTATCTTTCTACCCCGCCGCGACGCACTATCCAAGTCCGACTGTACGTGCACTTCGAAACGGTTCATTATTAAGCCGGTAGCAAGATGGCGCGCGTGTATGCCGATGTGAACGCGCACATGCCTCGGTCCTATTGGGACTACGACAGCGTCAACATCTCGTGGGGTTCGGTGGACAACTACGAGGTGGTCCGCAAGATTGGTAACTATTAACCCCTCCATCCTCTCTCCATCCTGGATAGACGGGCGCGATGAGACGCAGCGGCGCTCGCGAAATGGATGGGAAAGCGTCTGTACGGACCATGCTGATGTGTGGTTAACTCACATGTGCAGGTCGTGGGAAGTACTCGGAGGTGTTCGAGGGCATCAACGTGGTCAACTACCAGAAGTGTGTTATCAAGGTTCTGAAGCCGGTCAAGAAGAAGAAGATCAAGCGTGAGATCAAGATCCTCCAGAACCTGGCGGGTGGCCCCAATGTCGTGGCGCTGTTGGACGTCGTTCGGGACAGCCAGAGCAAGACACCCAGTCTTATCTTCGAATACATCAACAATACCGATTTCCGGACGCTCTACCCGCGCTTTTGTGACTACGATGTTCGGTATTACATCTACGAGCTTCTGAAGGCGCTTGACTTCTGTCACAGCAAGGGAATCATGCATCGAGATGTGAAGCCACACAACGTCATGATTGACCATGAAAAGCGGAAGGTGAGCCGATCCTGTGTGCTATACACGTGTTTGTGTGTGATCCGAGTGAGTGCTGACCGCTTCTTTGCAGCTTCGACTGATCGACTGGGGTTTGGCGGAATTCTACCACAAGGGCACGGAGTACAACGTCCGGGTCGCTTCCAGATACTTCAAGGGCCCCGAGCTCCTCGTTGACTACCAGGAATACGACTACTCCCTGGACATGTGGTCGCTGGGTGCCATGTTCGCCTCGATGATCTTCCGCAAGGAACCGTTCTTCCACGGGAACAGCAACACGGATCAGCTGGTCAAGATCGCCAAGGTTCTTGGAACGGAGGAGCTGTTCGAGTACCTGGACAAGTACGACATCGAGCTTGATCCGCAGTATGACGAGATCCTCTCGCGGTACCCGAAGAAGCCATGGACCTCGTTCATCAACGCCGAGAACCAGCGGTTCGTCAGCCCCGAAGCCATCGACTTCCTTGACAAGCTGCTTCGATATGACCATGCGGTATGTTCCCTTGCTGGTTTTCCCAGACCGCGCAAGATCTCATTGACACTTTCTCTGCAGGAGCGTCTCACGGCGAGGGAGGCGATGGCCCATCCGTACTTTGCACCCGTTCGCGCTGCGCAGCAGAGCGGACAGAACAACAACCAAACCTCATCTTGATGTCAAGCGATGACCACTCCCGCGGGTTCTCAGTAATACCTCGACGTTCCCTCCGCCGCCCGTTTCCGGTTCATTGCTGGTTGCAGATGCGCTCCTTCGCTGCATTGAAACGAGTCTCAGCGTACTCGAGTCGGCCCGTTCCGGGATTGCAGACATGCAAGATGGGGAAGAGCCCGAGCCGTCTCAACTCCGTGGCCTCTCGCTGCACCGATACCCGAGCAAGTCGTGCAATGATTCAATCTAATGGAATACCTGATGGACGACGACGACTCTGACCAATCACGCCTACTGAATGTGTTGGGTACCGCGGTCCTCCCTGCTCATCATACCCAGGTATATGGCTGGTAGCTGCAACTAGCTGACCATGTCTAGAGTAGCCGAAGGAACTGGATTCCATGCATTTGTACACCTCGATTGCTGCTTGTCTGTGCCTTTTCCTTTCTTTTCTTTTCCTTCCTCTCCTTTGGTCACTGGCTGAGAGTAGGTGTTCCGGAGGCCACTGTTTCCTGTTTTCCCTTTCCGCCCTTCATCCTTCTTGGCTCCATGTCTGGTGCTGGGTTGTTGGCTCTGCTCCCCTGGAAGATCTCAGATAAATGCATGTGATTTTTCTGTTTAAGACGCGATGCGCTGTATCTACGCCAGATGTGTAATGATAGCTCTGTAGTCCGTCTCTCGCCCGGTAGTACTGTGCTTGTTTTACCACCTACGCCGTAGGTATACGATCGAGATCGAGATATGCTTCTCCGCCCCTCACGTGATCTCCTCGTCTTCCATGGCGAGCCGGCGTGCGGCCGTGGAAAACAACCAACCTGTGCCAATAATAATAATTATCGACGCTCTCTTTCAGCTGCTGAAGGTGAGACCGCGAGCGCGCGCCGCCGTCCCCGCCGTCCGGCCTGGTCCCTGTGCCCCGCACTAACTGTCCTCCTCCGCCCAAGGCGAATTTAACTGCCCGCCGCGCGCACAACGCACCCCTCCACGCCGCCTCCGTCTGTTAGTCACTCTTTCGGGACCCCCGGTGACACCACGATTCTCATCCGGAGACTTGCGGCGCGTCCTGCGCCCTCGAGACTCTTACCTCCGCGACCTCGACCGTTCAGGTTCAGGATGGCTTCCAACGCTGCGTCCGAGGGTGAGTCATTATCTGCTGTTCTGCAGCGATCTACGGGCTAACACAGGCGTCGTGAACAGCGGGGATCCCCGTCGCTGATCGCCCTCCGAATGCCGAAGAAGAGACGAGAAACCAGCCCCTGGAGCAGGAGGGGCAGAAGCCGGAAGGGGGCAAGGTGAAGAGCGAGAAAGAGCGTACGTTATATCTACACTGCGCATGGATAGCCTGTCTTTCTTGGATCATCTGGCTAACAATAGCGTGCTTCATCAGTCGAGCGCGAGCGCAAGAAGGCTGAAAAGGCCAAGAAGTTTGCGGAGAAGCAGGCCAAGCTGGCCGCCGCCGCCAACGCGCAGCCCAAGACCGAGAAGAAGAAGGAGAAGGTCGAGAAGGAGAAGACGACCGATGCCTACGACCCCAAGACCATCGAGGCCGGCCGCTACGAGTGGTGGGAGGAGCGCGGCCTCTTCAAGCCCGAGTTCGGCCCTGACGGCAAGGTCAAGCCCGAGGGATACTTCGTCATCCCCATCCCGCCGCCCAACGTCACCGGCTCGCTGCACATGGGCCATGCCCTCACCAATGCCTTGCAAGACACCCTGATCCGCTGGCAGCGCATGAAGGGCAAGACGACCCTGTGGCTGCCCGGCACCGACCACGCCGGTATCTCGACGCAGAGCGTCGTGGAGAAGATGCTGTGGCGGACGGAGAAGAAGACCCGGCATGACCTGGGTCGTGCCGCTTTCACGGAGATGGTCTGGAAGTGGAAGGAGAAGTACCACGCCAATATCACCAACGCCCTGCGCAGGGTGGGTGGTTCGTTCGACTGGACCCGCGAGGCCTTCACGATGGACCCCAACCTGTCTGCTGCCGTGACGGAGACCTTTGTGCGGCTGCACGAGGAGGGCATCATCTACCGCGCCAACCGTTTGGTCAACTGGTGTGTCGCCATGAACACGTCGCTGTCGAATCTCGAGGTCGAGAACTACGAGGTCCAGGGACGGACCCTGCTGGACGTGCCCGGATACGACAAGAAGATCGAGTTCGGTGTCATCACTCACTTCTGCTACGAAATCGACGGCACCAACGAGCGGATCGAGATTGCTACCACCCGTCCCGAGACCATGCTCGGAGACACCGGTATCGCCGTCCACCCCAACGACAAGCGGTACCAGCACCTGATTGGCAAGAAGGCCCGGCACCCCTTCGTGGACCGTCTGCTCCCCATCATCGCGGATGAGACCGTTGACCCGGAGTTTGGTACTGGTGCGGTCAAGATCACGCCAGCGCACGACTTCAACGACTTTGCCCGCGGCAAGGAGCACAACCTCGAATTCATCTCCATCCTGAACGACGACGGCACCTTGAACAAGAACGGTGGTCCCTTCGCGGGTATGAAGCGCTTCGATGTCCGTTACAAGGTCATCGAGGCCCTGAAGGAGAAGGGACTCTACGTGAAGTGGGAACACAACCCCATGAAGATCCCGCGCTGCGCCAAGTCGAACGATATCATCGAGCCCATCCTCAAGCCGCAGTGGTGGATGAAGATGGAGAGCCTCGCGGAGCCCGCCATCAAGGCCGTCGAGAATGGCGAGATCATCATCCGGCCAGAGTCGGCCGAGAAGAGCTACTTCCGCTGGATGAGAGGAATCCAGGACTGGTGTCTCTCTCGGCAGCTGTGGTGGGGTCACCAGGCTCCGGCCTACTTCATCCAGATCGAGGGTGAGGAGGGTGACGACAGCGACGGCAACCTCTGGGTCACTGGCCGGACGGAGGAGGAGGCCCGGAAGAAGGCCGAGGCCAAGTTCCCCGACAAGACGTTCACTCTGAAGAGGGACCCGGACGTCCTCGACACCTGGTTCTCGTCCGGTCTTTGGCCGTTCTCCACCCTGGGATGGCCGAAACAGACACATGACCTGGAGAATCTGTACCCGACATCCGTCCTCGAAACCGGTTGGGACATTCTCTTCTTCTGGGTCGCCCGGATGATCATGCTCGGTATCAAGATGACCGGCAAGGTCCCTTTCAGGGAGGTGTACTGCCACTCGTTGATCAGAGACTCCGAAGGCCGAAAGATGTCCAAGTCGTTGGGTAACGTGATTGATCCTATCGATGTCATGGAGGGTATTGAGTTGCAGGCTCTGCATGACAAGCTCCTGACTGGCAATCTCGCTGAGAAGGAGGTCGCTACCGCCATTAAATACCAGAAGAAGGCCTTCCCGAAGGGTATACCAGAGTGTGGTGCGGATGCTCTCCGCTTCTCTCTTGTGGCTTACACTACTGGAGGTAAGTTCCTTTCTTGAGTATGAGAGTTTTGACTGGAATCTGACAATGTTTGTTTTAGGAGGTGACATCAATTTCGATATTCAGGTCATCCACGGATACCGTCGCTTCTGCAACAAGATCTACCAGGCCACCAAATACGTGCTGGGCAAGCTGGGCGACGACTTCAAGCCTCAGCCGAAACCCGCCAAGACCGGCCGCGAAACGCTCGCGGAGCGTTGGATCCTGCACAAATTCAACAAGGCCGCCAAGGAGTTCAACGAGGCGCTCGAAGCGCGCGAGTTTTCCGTCGCCGCATCCACCGTGTACCAGTACTGGTACAGCCAGCTGTGCGACGTCTTCATCGAGAACTCTAAGTCCCTGCTGCAGCCGGACGCTCCGGCCGAGGTGCAGCAGTCGGCCAAGGAGACGCTGTACACGGCGCTCGAGGGCGCGCTGACCATGATCCATCCGATCATGCCCTTCATCACCGAGCACCTCTGGCAGCGCCTCCCGCGCCGCCCGGGTGACACGACCATCTCCATCATGAAGGCAAAGTTCCCCGAGTACGACCCGGCGCTGGACGACCCGGCCGCGGAGACGGCGTACGAGCTCATCCTCGACACCTCCAAGGCCATGCGCTCCATCCTCGTCCAGTACGAAGTCAAGACCAAGACCGACCTCATCATCCAGACATACGACCCCACCAGCCACCGCACCATCGCCGACGAAGTCACCTCCATCAAATCCCTCGGCGGCAAATACGCCGGCGAAATCACCGTCCTCTCCCCGGAGGACAGCAAGACCGCTCCCCCGGGATGCGTCGTCTCCGCCGTCGGCGCCAAGGCCGCCGTCTACCTGCCCGTGTCCAAGGAGATCGCGCTGGAGCAGGAGGCGCGCGCGCGCGCCAACCTGGCCAAGGCGCAGGAGGCGGTGCGCAAGCAGCAGAGCATCATCAACTCCGCGGGCTGGCGCGAAAAGGTGAAGCCCGAGGTGCGCGAGGCCGAGGAGAAGAAGCTGCGCGACGCGGAGAGCGAGGCGGCGCGGTTCGAGGAGCAGATCCGCGAGCTGGAGCGGTTGCGGATTTCTGCGTAGGTAGGGTGGTCTGTCGTTGTTCATGTTCGTGGGTATATCCGATAGATTATTTATTAGATAAGATAGGATAGGACGAAGTGAGAGTCACTTAGCTAGCTAGCTAGATCTAGTAGGCTAAGCTAGGCTAGACTAGATGGGAGGGCTATCTATCTATCTATCTAGATAAAGAGGAATGAATCTCCGCTGGTAGTCAAATCTATTATTCTTTCTCTTTCCTTGTTTATGCCTTCTTTTTTTTCCATCTATTCTTTATCTAGTAAATCTGTCAGATGGCCAAATACCAGTATTGACTGCAACTAGTGGCCTTGGCCTCTTTTTGTAGTCAAGCGGTATTTTCGGTCAACAAAATCTGATCCAAACTCGGGGGCCATAAAGTGAAAGCTAAGTGAGTTTAGGGGGGTTAGAAAGCGGGAAGTGTGAAGCAGAATATCTCCAAGAGCTGCTGCTATTAAAAAAAGGAGAGACAGAGAGAGACAAAATGATGCGCCATTAGAATGTTTCTTAGAGTTTTTTTCCCGGTATCGACGAGAGACCATTTCCTCAGGCCATTCAAATTGGTTTGAAATGGATCATAATTTAATTGAGGCATAAGCAGTGAAATATTTCCCTCTCACCTCCGACACCGACACCAGTGACACCTACTCCAACAGGCACACATTCAGCGAAACACTGACCCCAACCACAGGCACCAAGCTCACCATCTCCCCGACGCCCGCATAGCTCGGCGGGATCCTAAACTTGACCGTTTCAAACACCCCCGCTGCAAGGAGGACCGCAAAGACGTTGTACACCACAGCCCAGGCGAGATTCACTCGGATCCGCCTCGTCGCGAGCCTCGAGAGCTCCAGGAAGACCAGAACCCCGTTCAACGAGCCCGAGCCCGAGAGGATGCTGACGTCTGCGGAGTTGGCGGCGACGTTGGTCGCGTTGCGCATGCAGACGCCGACGTCAGCCTGCGCGAGGGCGGGGGCGTCGTTGGTGCCGTCGCCGATGAAGAGGACTTTCCCGGTCTTCTTTTTCTTCTGAAGACTGCGGATGTACGCGGCCTTGTCGTCCGGCTGGCACATGTTTTGGACGTTCTGCTCGTCGAAGAAGCCCAGTTCCGCTACGACGCGGGATACCGCGCGCGGATGGTCCCCGGAAAGGAGATGGGGGATGATCTGCATGTCACGGAGTTTGCGCAGGACGTCGACGGCTTCGGGCCTGATGACGCTGGAGAGTCCGTATACGGCGAGTAGTTTATTGTCCCTGGCGACGCAGAAGACAGTGAGAGAGGCAGCAACCATCTCCTTTACGGCTGGATTGTCTTGCACGCCTAGCCATGCTGGGCTGCCTCCTCTGATGGTGCAATCTTCAGTGATGATCTCGACTCCTTTACCGACGACAACGTTGACGGTCCCGGAGTTCTTCGTGGGATCGTTGAGCGGCATGTAGTTCTCGACATGATGGTTGACGGCCATGGAGACAGGGTGTTTGTTTCTTCTGGTGACAGCTCCTGCCATCTGACGGATTTCTTGAGCTGTAAATCCAGAATTTTTGTCAAGGATAATTTCTTTCAATACTGAGAGCTGTCCCGTTGTCAGTGTCCCGGTCTTGTCAAATACGACATGCTTGATTTGATTCCCAGCATCGAGCGCAGCGCCTGTCTGAAAGAGTATGCCTTTCCTAACACCGACGGAGCTGGCCACTGCAAGCACCATTGGAACCGCCAGAGCCAACGCACATGGACAGCTGATTGCAAGGACGGACATTGCATAAGTCAAGGCATCGATGGATGCAGCAGTAGAGCTCATCCCGCGCACGAACACATTGACAAGAACCCAGACCAGAAAAATGATACATGCAATCACAAGGATCACAGGAGTCAGATAAGATGCAACGATGTCAGCGCGCTCCTGTGTCTTCGTCCTCGATGTAGCGGCCGTGGAAACGATACGTTTCACGACGCTCAGTGTGTTTTCAGAAGCAAGGCGCGTGACACGGTAATCGATACTGCCATTGATTACAACAGAGCCTGCAAAGACATGGGCATGCTTTGAGCGGGTAACAGGCTCGTTCTCCCCGGTGATGTGCGATTCATCGACCTCCGCAGCGCCGGAAACAACGATACCATCAGTCACAATCTGCTCAGATTCTTGGACGCGTATGATATCACCGTAGTGAAGCAGCGCAATGTCGATCAGCTCTGTTGAAGGTTCCTCAACGCCACTGCAGACTTTCTCTGGCTCCGAAGGCGAAGCTTTCTTTACAACTCGCGCAATCCTGCTCTGAGACGCGCCCAGGTTCTCAATGTTCTTGGCTCTCCTTCGAACCCATAATGTCATAACCCTGCCAACGAGTATCAAAGTAATCAGAAGCGAGCTTGTCTCGAATATTGGATGTCCTAGAACGTCTGTTCGCCCGCTACTATGTATCTCGAAGCCAAACGCGATAACAGAGTAAATATAGGCGCTTGTAATTGACAAGACCACTAGAACGTCCATGTCGATCTCCCGCTGATATATCATGACCTGCGTCGCATGTTTGTAAATCGGAAATGCAAGTATCTGTACAATTGTCGCAAGAGCCATGGAGGCAGCAGAATAGCGCATTCGCTCGACCGGTGGTGCGGTTGTAACAAACGGGGACCAGGCAAAGACAAGGACAGGAATAGAGAATAGCATGGATGCCACCGTTCTCCCAATTAGCCCGTACCAGTGTCGATTCTCAGCAGACTTTGTGATTGTCCCAGAGTAGTCTGTTGACAGCTTGGCTTGTGCACCTGCTGCTCGTAAGATATCTCTGATGCCGATGATTTGAGGGCGGTAAAAGACCTGATGGCCATGATCTCCAAGTGGGACAACAGAATCAACACCTTCCAGCTCTTGGATAACAGTGATGGCATTTGTGTCCATGCTTTCAAGTACAAAGTTCTCACCGTTCTCTTCAGCACCTGCCAAACCTGTCTTTAACACTGTACATTTGAACCCGGTGAGCTTTTTGATCCTCGATATGATCTCTGAGGAGTCCGAGATAACGGCAGAATCATACACCAGATCAGCGCGGTTCAGGATGAAGCTGGTACTCACATCGCTGATGCCTGGAAAGGAATCGAGTATATTGCGAACTTTAGCTTCACATCCTGAGCACGTCATTCCAATTATACCAAGAGACAGTGTATACTTGTGCTTTACAGAACCTTTCTCAGTATCTATGTTGGTATCTGGAAGTTTAGCAAGAGTGCTAAACTTTTGTACAGGACGTCTTGGTGAGCGCTGGTATGATCGAGTACTCCGATTAGAATTTTGCTTCCTCTCGCGACGCACCGTGCAGCATGTTTGCTGTCCTGGAAACAGAAGAGGCCGAGGTCCTTTGCAGAAGCATTTTCGAATGATGTTGCTGATATTTGAAACATATGGCGCTTCTGCGGTAGCAACAGCATCCTTGCTGTCCCACGACGTGCCGCTGGCGTACGTGGAAGCCATCTTGAGATGTCGTGCGCATGGCATAGTTCTTTGCCGTAGTATGTTGTCAGTCCCTTGAAACGAGGTCGAACATGCATTAGTAATGCACGGAATATCTTCTCTCTCGTTGGACACAGTCCCTGATGTAGCACCTTGACTACTACTGCAGCATCTTTCGTCTTCATTGTCACCGGAACTCGAATATTTCGCATTGCAGGAGATTCCAAAGTGACAATTGTTGTCTTCTGCGCAAAGTTTGGTGGCATATTCAACTATGCACTCGTCTATCAGGTAAAAACTTTATCAGTACAATCCGGAGTATAAAGAAAAAGGGGGTCAGTACCGGAACATTCGCATTCTGACGACTCTCTGCAGCATGTTTCCAGCCCCTGTGCCACGTCTACCTGGATTTTCGAAGTATTCGAGGCGCAAACACCGTCATCAGTCTGTTCAATTGCTGTAGATGCTCCTTTATTCTGACAACTGGTGTTCTGCGAACAGCGTGCACGGATAGGCTCTGCCTTGTTTTTCTCCTCCAAGAAGCTTTCCATACTCTTCCTAGCTTCCCAGTTATTTCTTCTTTCGCAGCAAGAACTGCGTATTACCTCCGTTCCGTTCCCGCTACAACAGTCTTGGCCTGTTTTCCCGGCATCTCTATCTGAATCTTGTCCGCCGCAGCAGCTGGATTTTGTGGATACGTTTGGAGAAACGGCATTTGCACAGCAGCTGGCCTGGCACCTATCACTCTGAGATGGAATACCAGACTGACATCGGGTGCTGTCCTCTTTTGCACAACAAGACTGGTCAACGGGAACAGGGCTGCACCGTGCTTCCTTTTGTTCAGCAAAGCTAGAGCAGCATGGAGTCTCAGAAGCACAAACTGAGGGTGCAGACAGCTTTGCGGTAGTATCATCTCCGTAACCTGCAGACACAGGAGCAACGGTATCAGCTGAACTAGTTTCAGAGGTGGGATCGAAATTATCTCCAACTTGTGGCTTGCTCTGCTCTATTTCTCCCGTCTGCGGATGATAAATGCAGCAGGAACAGCCTCCATTGGCTTCACTAGATGGATTGGTTGCTTGCTGCATGGAAGCATGAGAGGAGTCGCTCTGGTCCGTTCCTGTCATCTCTTTATCACGCGCTGCTTCAGCCAATGAGTGTACAGAGTCTGAGCATCCAACAGAAAGTCCGGGACGAGTCAACCAAGTCTGGACTTCGATAGGACAATAGCATGAAAGGAGAACGTTTTTGTGTTGACTAGACTGGCTTGTCTTACGGTGCGGGTGCTTGAGGTTGTTGCGGACGTCTGGGACCCTGCAGGTGACCTCGGTCTGCATGAGCCCCGCGGTCGCTGTCGCCAAGACAGGTCACCATCTGCCAGACTTGAATATGGTGCTCCCTACAGATGAAGATCCTATCATGATCAAGGTGGGTTAATATGAAAATAATCACTACAATTTATCAATTCACGGGGGAACTTGACGGAACCTTCTCTTGCATAAATACTAACTATCTAGGTCGAATAGTACACATATATACTTCGACGTAGGAAGTTAGGATTTTGAAGAAGATAGTAACCCCAGGAAGGCTAGTATTGTCTCTAACACTGTCAACATACATAGGTCACGAAGAACACGAGAGAGCTGAGTCCTCTCGGCTTGGGACACCTAAACGGCGACGTAAGCGGCCTGAAAGTCAGATCAATGCCACCCACTATAAGGTGCTACTGCTGCCCTCACCTCATAGGAAGTTGACAGAAAAGAGGTACATCATCATGGACTTTCCAGGTTTCCTCCTTCACCTCCATTATGGCGCGTCTGAATGCAGCAGGCTGATATGTGACAGCCTGTCCTCGAGAGACATCAGAAGTCCTCGCCTGACATGCAAAACAGTCGAACACGTCGCGTCCTCATATCCGTTCCTCACGCGGGCTTACATCTCGTCGCATGCAGCCGATCTGGAGGCTTTTCGAGGAATCACGAGCAATCCAAAACCGGCTAGACATGTAACGGAGATTATCTGGGACGACACGACGTTCAACAGGATGCTGTTCGATTTCACAATCTACAAACCGCTCTGGAAGTGCCCCGACAGGTACAGAGACCACCTGGAGAAGGCGTTTATATCTGGGAAAAGCTCGCGGAGAAACATTGGGAGATCCGGGAAGGAGAACTCGACTTCGAGGCGCTGGCCCAGGGCTCCCGAAGCTGCCATATCTCAAGAAGGTCGAACTGACACGGCTTCTCTTCCAACGTCGAGCGACATTTGGGGTGGCCAGTGACCCCCAAGCCGGCCCTAAGTCCCCAGCAATGAAGCAGTGGCTCTCCATTCCTGCATATCTCAGGAGATATATGCCGAAACCCGAAGTGCAGTGGATATGGCTCAACTCTCGATACCAGGAAACCAGGCCTTTGGATATCACGCAGATGGTCAGTTCTCGATACGCCTACGAAGGCAGGAGTCCGCCCCCGGTTAGCTTTTTCGACGACTGGAGCGGCTGCAGCGTGTGTTTCGACCGCTTCGCAGACTCTACGTCGATACCGACCACGAGACGGAGCTGGGTTCGTCAGATGCGTTGCTGCAGACGCTCTTAGCGCTCAGAAACCTCGAATCTCTTCGTCTGAAGATCGACTGGATCGACTTCTTCAAGTTGTTTGGCGCGAACGCGTTCGCTATCTACCTCCCGCAGCTTCGTGATGTGACAATCACCAACCGCAGAAAACTCAACGCTGCACAATTCCTCCAGCTTCTGTCCTGGTGTTGTAGTCTTACCAGTCCAGAGGGGTGCAGACATGAGGATCAAAAGGAAAAGACGCGTCCTCTGAAATGTCTCCGCCTCATGGACATTATCCTGAGCCAGGACGCCAGCTGGCGGTCGATCTTGGATGACCTCAAAACCCATCACAAGCTCCAGGATCGTGTGGTGAGACTGGAACTGCAAAATGTGGTCGATAGAGAGCTGCCGTCTGTGGCAAAACACGTCGACGAGACGTGGTTCTCGTGGGGGAATTCCGTTATGGAATATCTCAATGACGGCGGTCCGTTTCCGCTGCGGACGCGGAAGTTTTGGCACTATACATGACACCTGACATCATGTTATAATAGCTTTCTAGTTGTGCTAATTGCTAATGCTAGGTTTCTTCTTTGTTGGGCAAAGACCTTCAAGTGGAAGACTGGTCTAATAGACATCTTCAGACATGATGAGAAATTGGGATCCCTGGTTTCTGCAGCTGATAAGTGAGGGCAGTGCAGACCCAGGTGTCTTTGTGTCCTTGGTTTATTTTTGCTGGTTAGGGCAGTGTCTATCCCCTAAATGCTCCTAATGGATAGTGCCGTGACACCTTGATATGCTATTATTAGCCAATGCCTGTGCATTTTAAGGGAGATACATTCCATTTATATCTTGATTTAATTACAGACAACACATCTACTGTGTACAGTAATAATTGCAATTGGTACTGCAGGGTCAAGGGAAAGCTCATCATTCATGCAAGCCATACTCGATCCGCGATTGGTTGGTCCAGCTACCATCTCGACTACGTTTCAGCCAAGCGACGAGGGAAGAAGAAATGGCCGATGCTATCCACATCCTTTTTTTATGTTTTCGAATATGCTCTATGAAATACAGAGGCGTCGCTTTTTCCATGTTTATCAGTTGTAATTTTTTCATCACACTTCTCACTTCAATAATCATTGTTTTTTTTTTCTTAGGGCTTCGGATTCCTTTCAAATCATTTGTGGCTGGTCCATATGTATCTATTTAAATTTGTTTTCCGCATGATAATATATAATCATTCTCAATTTTGCTCTTCTCGCTAGCGATCAGCAGCACAGCAGTCAGCAGCAGCCACTGCAGGTTCACAAACTCTTGTCCTAAAAGAAATCGGCGGCGTGCCTGGCAACGAGTACCTCACCTTCCGAAATAACGGTACGTCCTGTCCTCGTAGCATCACCAACAGCCCGTCCAACTCAAATGATAATCAACTAACAATATATGGTATGAACAGGGGAGATCGTCGACGCAGCCTGGGTCACCACCGCCGCCGATCGCCAGATGACGCCCTCCACCTTCAGCGCCGGGTTCCGCCCAGACCTGGTCGGCAAGCAGGCCTGCGTGGACTTCAACGGGACGCACTTCCTCGCGCAGGACTGCACCCTGGCCGGCCTCGACCCGGTCTCGCTCACGGCGGACGAGCTGCGGAGCGCCAGCGGCGGGTGCCAGAGCGGCCACGACGATCTGGCCCAGATCACGGTCGACCCGACAGGGCAGCAATGTGCGAGGTTTACCACGACAGTGGTGACGCCGGCGTCGTCGAGAAAGCATAATTGACAGATAGATTGCGGTTGGAAAGGAAGGGGACCTGACAGTGGGGTTGGCCTTGCTACAGTATTATCATGTGGGAGGAATCCGCAGTTTTTCTTAGATACAAAAGGAGAATGCTTTCGAGACAACACAGTTGCGTAAAACGGTGCACAGAAAGTAAAAGGAAAAGAAAAAGGGAATTGTCCTGTAAATAGGCACATTCTTATCTTCTTGGTTCTGTGAGAACGAATAAACAAAAGTTGTGAGTTACTTCGGTATACTCTGGGCAACTGAGTGCCTAATGTGTTCAAATATTTAGCCACTGTTGGACGCCAAAATACCAGTTCTCGCTGCAATTAGCGGCCTTTGCTTCTTTTTGTAGTCGAGCGGTATTCTAGTTGATAGCTACTGTGTCAGGCCAAAGTGAAAAGCAGCCGGGATCCATGATATGACAGATGAAAGGACGCGGAAAGCGGTGTTTTCCCCCCACCCCCTCATTTGACCTAAAGACTATATAGAGGTATCTACCAAATAACCATCTATCCTTTCCTTATCAGGAACTTCCACAAAAAAGACATCCGTCTCTTGACGCAATTTATAGGTGCCTGCCTATTCATCTCCCTCGCTACTCGGTAGCAACCCCACCATAGGCACACCAACTTTCTTACTCAAGAAGCAAATGATATCATACCAGTTCTCTTCTCCCTTGTAAGTCTTCCATGTCACATCCATATTCAGCTCTTTTTTTAGCAGATCCCTCATCTGCCTTCTACTCTTGACGGACACATTACGGTCACGGGAGCCGTGGCACAGAAAAACTGGGGTGAGGCGGTAGTCTGCTGGTAATGCAGACAGACTTGCAGACTCATACGCAACCCCTTCCCAAAGGGCGACCAACCATTTATCCCGACAAACGCCCCAAGAGCCCCGCACCCATCGACCCCGAACACATCTCCTAAGAGCGTAAACACTGCCAACGCACAGCCCTGGGCCAGGCCTCCGAGGATAATCCTCTTAACGCCCTTTTTCACCAAAGATCTTCGCTTCATTTTCAATCAGCCGGCGCAGGAACTGCGCGGTATCGCAGTACACTTCCACCTCGGTCGATGGGCGCTGGCTGCGCTGGCACCCCATGGGGGATACAAACTTGACAGTGGGAATCAGAGCGCCCAGCTCGGTTGAGTCGTGGAGCTTGTCGCGCAACTCCTTTGCGGTGCGTTCGCTGCCATGGATGAAGATGAATGTGTGCGTGTGCTCCTTGGCGTTTCAGGGCTCGACGCTTAGTGGAGTTGGGTAGGGATCGTAGGGTTTCTCGGCAGACATGATTCGGAAGCAATCAGGATTGACGAAGAGATGTGCTGGGAAGCAGCAGCTTTACAGGAGCGGTCTTCTGTTTCTGTGCTTTTCTCTTTCTTAAACAAAGGCAGTATGGATCAGAAGTTGTCTGAGTTCAGAATGGGACACACACTTGCTGTTGTGTTGTGCTGTTTGGCTCCGTCCTGCGTTGCCATATGTCAACAATCGAGCACGGCCCAGGTCGATTGATTGTAGAGTCGAAGTCATATATGCATCTATGTTTTCTTTGTTAGCACATATGTGATATGACAGATAAAAGGTACACAATACTGAAAGGCTGTGCTGTTTTGCTGTCGGATGGAGCAGTCTTAGACCATCCATTGACCACTACCCACAGAGGTCTTGTATGCGCATCCATATCCGCGGTCCCATTCAGATCTGTCAAAGGCATCTACCGATTCCTTTGTTAGGACTTGTTTCAGGGTCTCGGGTGGCTGTAGGAAACAATGATAATGATTAAAGAATGGGAGAGGGATTCTACAAAGATCTTCTCTTTTTCATTACTCTCAAGTTTCTTTATCCTAGACGATCAGTTCATCCTGAAGTACCCAAATTCATTCTTATCATATGATTCTTCAGTTCCGCTCTTTGTGGACGAAGGTTCGAGGCCTCCTTGATAGTCCAACGGAGCCAAGGACAGCTAGCTATAGCTGGCTTTTGGGAACACACACACTCTCTCGGGCAGCATGCAAATGTTCTAGGAGGAGCAATAACATCCGGACCTTTAGACAGCAGACTCAAATTCTCCATAACTCGATCGAACGGACAACGAAACGAAACGAACGCACGTCCGCGCGCGCCCGCCATGCAAACCAAACCATCTCTGGGAAGTAATGTATACAACCCTCAAGCTGCAAGAATAACCACCAGAACGCAAGGACATTGACAGAGATATCACATTTATTATATATAATAAGAAGACGAACTTCAATGGGTGACCCGAATCTAACACCGGTTAGAGGTAGGCAGGTAGGGAGGAGGAATTGGCCTGTTCTGAGCCGGAAAACCGAGCAACGCCTGAACGCCCCGGGCCCGCGCTTCCACGGACCTAACCTGGTCCTTCCTGATGGTGTTCCCGGGTCCGGGCGGAGGGCGGCGGAGCGGACTCGGCGGAGCGCTATGCGGTGGTCCGTGCGTCCCGTGCGTTGCAAGGCCCACGGCCCAACCCGGTGTGTGGCACGGCACGTGAGATGTTGTGCCCTAAGGACGGACGGCATACATGTGCTCCGAGTACTACAGGTGGTAAGTAGGTAATCTGATCTACTTCTGCAGAGTGACATTGAGTAGATGGATTGATTATTATTATTCCAGCTAGATTAGGCAAGTAACTCGGAAGTGCCGATTGCTGGTAAACTGACGTATTTCGCGAAGCCTCGTTATATAGGAGGCGAACCGACGGACAAGGGGAGAAACGAGTAGGATGAGACCGCAATCCGATTACACGAAGGCAATGACAATCGACTCGGTCACAGAACCCTTATCCTATGACTCCTGGAACTAGAACAAGGATAAAATTCAACGTGAAGGATACCTGGGTCTGCCGTATACCCAGCGAAATCCTTTCTAAAGCACGCCGCGAAGTAGAACGCACACAGACACAAGAAGGATGATTTTTAGAAAGAGATCCATCCCTAAAGAGGAGGGGTTCCTTGCCAAGAATTTGCTCGGAGCTGGTCCTGGCGAAATACCTCAGTACACTGGACCTGTCTGGCATGAGAGACTTGAGATTCGAGACTTTCATGAACTCTGATTGATTGATTGATTGATTGATTGAATATGAATGTGAATGGACATGATGGAGTGTGGCAGGCACAGTGCACATATAGTATTATCATCCTTTTTTTTTTCTCCCACTCTCCACACGCTAGGAGTATGTCCCTTCTACAGTACTGGAAAAGTAAACAGGGACAGCCTCGTCTATTCTTATCCATCTATGTACAGTACATGTACAGCACAGTTCATAACAAGATAATGTACAGTCCACACATACATACATACATCCTATACACACACTCAACTTATGAACGTCATCCCTCCACTCCGCCCCGCTCCGCGCTCGTCGAAGATGCCCAGGTCGAGCGAGTTGCCGGCGCCCTTCTCCGAGTAGCTCTGCAGGACGTAGATGGAGGTGACGCCGGGCGGGACGTCGAAGGGCACGTAGACAAAGGTCATGGCCTGGTCCGGATCGATGTGGCCGGCCAGCGTCTTCTTGATGGGTGCCCTGGCGGCCGCGAGGGCCGACCAGGTGAGCAGGGAGAGGGCCGCGAGCTTCATCTCGATGTCTCGGAGGATAGGGAATGTCTTCACCTGCGTGGCGTCGCTGCAAACCTGCCTCTTGACGGCATTTACATGCCGCTGGAAACGGAGTCTTCCCGGGTCATAACAGGATATCATCTCCATGCCTCGACCAAGAAGGAAGGTGATATCAGACGTCGTCCATCTCCGCCTCTTGGCAGCGATCTGGAGATGGAGATGGAGTTGAGGCTGCACACCACGTGGGCGGAGTCCACCCCCGCCATTGGGCCTGTCAGGACAGAGTCAGCACGCAACGATATCTGATCCTTCATCAAAATGAAAAAAGTCCGAGCGGGGAACACGGACCGTGACGTTGGTTTCACTGTATCTACGAGTTCAGGTCAAACACGCCAAGCCGGCCGGCCCCTTATCACTATCGCCATATGCCCGAGCCCATGTCCCGGACAGGAACTTCCGCCAGGTACCGCGACCCCTAGCATACGTACTGCGAGTTGGAGAAGGCATGGAGTTTCCTCCTTGATACCAATCCGTTATTCGCTATATTCCCACGTAATGATAATCCGCTAGAAGCTTGCCTTGATACTTTATTATCATCTGATCTTATCAGAGACATGATAACCGGCCACCAGAGCCCGTGTCCCAGCAGAGAAAAATAATAATAGCAATGAAAATAATGAAAATAATCCACAGCCAGCAGACCAAGCACGCATTTCAGACCTTGAGATTACCTCGTATTCATATAGCATAGCATAGTTATAGCACTACATACAGTACAGTACACAACAACACATGACATGGCGTCCGTAACAGAATCAAGAAAGACATGGACCCAATGTACATACAGTACACACATATTCCTCCCCTTATCATACCGGACACAACATAAACCTACACTGCTACAGACTTCACACCCCCAACAAAACCCAGGCCGGAGACACCCTCGGGGTGCAAGTCAACTCTTCTCCCCACCACCACCGCCCCCGACAACTCCAACCTCCACAACAACTCTCAGATCCCCATCCATCCAGTCGACCGTCCCGGCCGACAGCTGCGCGATCGTCCACTCGCCGTCGTTCTGCACGGGCACCAGGCCCTCCGGCAACCAGACCTTGAACCGCCATCCACTGCCCGCACCAGCACCAGCCGTGCTGGAGGCCGACGACGAGTTCCAGGTACCCGTCGAGCTGTCAAACTCCGGCACCGACGAGGATGATGTCTCGGGCCCAGGTGCGGGCGGCGGGAGCTGCCCCGCGAAGCGCCGGCTGATGAGCTGCTTCGCGGTCTCGAGGTCCGGGCACTGGTCCGCGGGCACGTCCAGGCGGGGGAGGATGCGTTTGCCGTTGTGGACGATGTTGATGCGGAGGGTGATTGGGGTTTGGGGCTGGGGTTGGGGTTGGGTCTGGTGGTGGGGAGCGGTTGTCGTGGTGGTAGTGGTTGCTGCTGCTGTCGGTGGTGGCGGGAAGAACCGGGAGTGAGATAGATCGGAACCTGCTGATTGAGGAGAGGTCTGATGAGGAGGATGGGAGTTGTCTCGTCTGCTGGCGAGGCTATCGCGGATGATGCGGGAGACGTCGCGGGTGATGCTGCTTGCGCTGGGGGAGAGTTAGTAATAATCCATTCTACCGGGATGCATACAGGCTGTGGAAAACGTACAATTCATTCCTGGCAGGAACATTCTGATTCCCACCGACCCGCCAGCCAACATGCGCCATGGCATCGGATGACACGATGCGGCTGATATTGAGGTCCTCGCAGGGCCCGGCGCAATCATACACATTGCCGTTGTGCAGGACCTGATAATGGCTGTCGACCGCCGCCACCAGCCCGCGCCAGTCGGGCTGCTGCAGCCCAGAGATCGCCCACAGGTTGTCCAGCTGGTAGTCCTGGTTGTACATGTCGTACGTCTTGGACACCGTGTTCCAGTCCGTCGGGTAGCCCTCCAGGAGAAGATCCGTCAGGCCCAACTCCGTGGACGACGTCTGCGGTGGCATCGGCGGCGGCGGCGCTGCAAGGCTGTGGTCGTGAGGATGACCCTGCGACTGCATCTGAAGTTGCTGCTGCTGCTGCTGCTGGTGCTGCTGGTCGGGTTGAGCCTGCTGCGACTGCGCATTGGCATTCCGGAGGCTTTCCTCCATCATCTTTCGTCGCCTCCGCTCCTCCGCGCCGCCGCCCTTCCTCGTCTCGATGGCGTACTGTCGTTGCCGCTCATTCGTGACCATGCGCCGGAGCAGGGGTATCACCAACGAGATAATCTTGTGCTGATCCCGCGGCCAGACGTGCTGCCTGGGCCCCATGCCCTCGTTGACAACGTGCTCGCCAAAGAACCGCTCCCCATATCCTTCCACCTCGAGAAAGTGCCGCACGCAATTCCACAGTCTCAGCTTGACCATTTCCGTGTCACCCTTCCCGCGCTGGCCAACGCACTCCCTCCTCTCCGGGTGCTTCTCGTCCAGCATATACGCCTTGGCGGCGGCCTGCAAGTGCAGGAAATTCTCCGGCGACAGCTCCAGCGACGCGAACAGCTTCGACATCGGCGGACGGGTGTACTTCTTGTTGCTTGACGGCTGGCGGAACAGCGCCGCGGCGGAATGCACGCCCGCTGCGCGCGCCTCGGCCAGCGACTGCTGCGGCGGCAGTGTCCTGATATCCAACCCGCTCCCACCGCCGCCGCCACCACCACCACCACCATCGAACTGCTGCTGGTGTTGCTCGTGATGTTGCTGCTGCTGGTGCGGCTGTTGATGCGGCTGCTGCTGGCCACCACCACCGCCGAGCCCCATACCGACCCCGACCCCAGCAGGACCGGTAGCCGTCAGCGCAGGATCAAGCGGATCCTCTCCTCTCTTGCGCTTCTTCGACACCGTCCTCTGCAGCCCCGACGTCTGCTCTTCTCCCTGACCCTGTCCATGTCCATGTCCATGCCCATTCAACGACGTCGACGACGTCGACCCTCTCATCTGCCTGGCGCCTGCACCTCCCGGAGGAGCAGCACCACCCATCCCGAACCCTCCGTCGCCGAAGCCGTCATCCTCAATGTGTATATCCGCCCCGTATCCATCCAGATGGTGATGCCCTGCTGCTGCCCCGGCCGCCGCGGCCGCCGCAGCTGCCGCCGCCCACTCCGACACGTCCTGGCCCGCGGCGGCGGTCGCGGCCTCGACCAGGCCCGCCAGGTGGTGGTTGTCGCTGGGCGCGTACCCGCTCGTCGCGAGCTGCGCGTTGGGGTCGAGATGGGTCGTGTGCGCCGGCTGGTGTGGGAAGTCGCTGGACGAAGCGGGCGGCGGGGGGTGCTGGTGGGATGTAGACGTGGACGTCATGGCGGAATTCCTCCGCGGCGCAACGCAAATTTCCAAGCTAGGCGACGTAGCAAGGAACGAAATAAATAATCGATCAAGAGGCGTTCGTATCGTATCCAGACGAAGTCATGCAATGCAATGCAACATCACAACACACCGTAATCGCGCCCGGATAGATGTGACTGAACACGCGGTATGTATCGCGCGCAAGACAATAACACCTAGTACCGAGGTCTTCTCTCCCGTTCGCTGCATCAAGTCAGTAAAGTAGTATGTAAACGCCTGCCCGTCCTGACTTGCAAGCTCACGCTCAACGAAATTCCAACCCTCCTCTCTCCTCTTCCCACCTCCCGCTCCCGCTTCCGCTCCCGGTCCCAAGGGCGAAAGGAACCAAAAGGATCAAAGAGGAAAGGAAGAAGAAGAAGACTTCCTCGTCGCGGTCGAGCGAGCGGTGATATCGATAATCGGCGGGCGCGTCCAGTCGACCTGGACCTAGGGCTTCGCTGCTGTTTGCTTGGTTTGAAAAGGGTGGATGGATGGGTCGGGTCGGTGAGGTTGGTTTTGTTTGAAAGGATTGAAGGGTGTGCAAACTCTGCTCTGCTCGTGGGCGGCGTGACGTGAAAGGCTCCGAGGCTGAGTCAGCGAGCGAGGGCGTTATCGTCACGTGATATATACGTCACGTCATCTTGACGATGTCCTACTACTCCGTACATCGCACACGAGTCTGAGGGACGAGGAGCAAAGACAAATAGTCGGTAGATTATTTGCTTTGCATTAATCTGCTTTGCCTCGCTATCCAATACACATACACGGCCGCTGGCGCAACCTTGAACTAAATTAAACTGACAAGAATGAGAATGCCCTGCTTCTCATCCTTCTTTCTATCCTCAACATCTAAAAGGCGCGACAAAAGACAGGAAAAACGAGAGAGAGCAGTCAACAGAGTAGGAAGAAAAAAATAAATACGTATATAACTCACCACCCAAAACCGTTTTGAAAACCCCAAATCGATCAATCGTGCCAGAACTCCCCAGAGGGGTGTAATGTATGTGGGAAGGTATGAATCGATGTATGACAGAAACCATTCCCACCGGTAGAAGCGAAAGTAGTAGCCCTAGAGGGAGAAGAAAAATAAAGGGAAATATGGGAACAATACCGTTCCAACGCCAATAAGGTCTGTACAGGAGAAGGTAAGGTAGAAAGCCTCCAACCTCGCAGAGGCAAGATGAAAATAAGAAATAGAAGGGCCCGTCTGTTCAGGTCGAAATCAGATAAGGAGAAGACACGCTCTCCTCACACTGTCGTAGATATCCTAGATGTCGAACAGCTATTCCGCTCGTCCCCGCATAATAAAACGTGCGCTGTAAATGTGCGAAGCCCCTCCATGGCACCTGGCGGCTTAAAACCCGTCGCCCTCTTTCCACGGTCGTCCGGCCTCTTTGGCCCGGTTCCTCGGATCCTTCCCACGCTCCATGGCTTCGGCCTTCAGGGTGGCCAGAATCTGGTTCTTCTCATCGATCAGGCCCTGGAGGACGACGTCCCGGCCCACCTCAGGGACCTCGATCTCGGCCAGCTCGTCGAGGGCGCCGCGGGCCCGCGCATCTTCGATCTTCTGCGCGTTCTCGCGCCATTTCTTCAGCTCCGCCTCGAGGTCGTTTCGCTGGAATCGGATTCCGAAGAAATAGTCGAGCTCCTTCTCTCCACCGAAGCACAGCCCGTACCCGTCGCAGTAGCAGACGTTCTGCTTCGGACAAAAGACACTCTGTCCGGTGAAAACCACATGCCACAGGTACTCCCACACCCGGCCGGAGATGTAGTCGCTCAGGTCCGTCCGCAGCAGCCAGTCACGGTAGTAGATGTAGCGGGACTTGGGGATCGCCAGGACCCGCTCCCGCGAGAGGGCGAACTGCGCACAGCATGGCTGGGCGAGGACTGGAGGGACGGGCTCGTCGGGGAAGAGCTCGCTCCAGGACCGGGCCAGCATCGTCTCCTCCTGCTTCTCGGCGTCCGCCTCCACGGTGCCCGGGTGCATCCAGTCCGGACAGCCGGGGGACCAGTTGCAGCGCATGTTCATGAACCCCTCCCTCATGACGCGCTCCGGACTGAGCCTCCGGAGCATCTGCGCGGCGTCCCAATCGAGGATGTCGTCGTTGTGCCAGGCGAACTGGTGGGAGTGCATGAAGGCCATGATGTCCGGCAGGTTCTCGTAGTTATCGATAATGTACGTCAGGTAGACCATCACCTCGTGGCCCTTGTTCTTCGGGGGATGGAGGGGGGCGGACGGATCATCCGCGACATAGACGGCCGTGTCCCAGTCGGGGAGCTCTCGGGCCATCCAGCTCGTGTCCTCCTCCTTCGTCCGCGCTGCGACGAGCACCTTCGAGTACGTCGAGCCGGGCGGTTTTGCGACACCGGGCTTAAACTGCGGGCGCGGACCGAACGGATGCTTGTTCTGGTGCACGCTGCTGTTGAACCCGGACGAGTCCCATGTCTCGGAGTCGGCCACCGCATCTCCCATGCCCACGACCTGCGGGATGTCGCGCCATCGTTCCCCGCTTGTGAGGCTGCGGAAGGAAAGGAGGAAGAAGGTGAAGGTGGCGAGGCCGATGAGGGGCAGCGCTCGTCGGGGGTAGAGCATGGAAGACGGTGAAGCTTCAGGAGAGGGACAATGATGGACCTGCGGATAATGGGACTGTTAGCCTCTGGAGATCTCCGCCCGTCAGTCGCATCCCCCAACGGAGGCAGGCATGAGAGCTGGGATGTGTGGAGGCTTGGAGACAGCTCTCGGATGCCCCGACGGACGCTGTGTACAATAATAATAATAATAATAATAATAATAATAGCAAGAAGCAGGCGTACTCAGATTCGGGGTTCCAGCATCGGACCAAAACAAGTCGTCTACGTAGGACCGGATGAGTTCAACAACAGACAGGAGTCATGGCCTGGCCCGGAAGCACATCAAGGGAGCGATCGAGGACGACGAGAGAAAAGCTGGTGGGGGAATTGAGCACAGGCGCGGTGGTGAAGACGGTGGATGAGGCGCGCAAGCGTCGTGGCCTCCAGATGCTCCCGCACGAGGGCGCGCGGGCACGGGTGGATACGACGACGGGGCGGTGACGAATGCAAGCGGCGGGAGGCAAGCCGCAGATCATCATCGATCATAGATCACCGCAACGCAGCCCAGGGATTGTCTGGGGAGACCCGCGAGATAGGTGATCTCCCAAGCACCACGGTCGCATGAAACGCCGCCGGAGCGCTGGATCCAGTCTGTCTCCAAGTCTTCAGCGTCGACGTGCTGGAAAAGACGGCCGCGCGGGACCGCACGGGGGGCGCTCGGGGGTGGAGCGCTGGGAACGTGGCTCCTCCTGCCGCCTGCGGGTCTGCCGCCGGCGACGCAGGAGATGAGATGATGGAGATCGGAGCATACGAGATACGTAGTGCGCTGTATCTCGGTTACACTGCTGGACGAGGGGATCAAGACTGCGGCCTGGCTACGCGTCCGCCGCATGTAACGTCAACCTCTCCATCTTCCAATTGCAGCACCCGGACCGGGCACCCTCTGCGGCTCAGAGACGCGATGCGGCCTGCTCTGCTTGGCAGGTGTCATGATACGACGGTGCGAGCAGGCACAGACCGTCAGGGGGCGCCAGGGGTCGCCTCGCGTCAGCCGCCAGGCCCTACAGGGCAGGAATACACGTCTCCTGACATGCGCATGACTATCCCCCAATGCATTTTACACACTACCACCAATGCTCGATGATTATGGACTAAAAACAGGGAACAAGAAAAATCAATCAATCAATAGATAAAAGGTAACACAAACACACAAAGAGAACAAAACGGGTATGATTCGCAATCACAAAGAACGCCGCATGACACATTCCAAAACAGACATCCTTTACAGGGAAATGGAGAAGACATAGCTGTACCCCTTTACTCCCCATCGTCCATCACCTCTTCTACCGTCGCCGCCTTGGCCTTGCCCTTGGAGGCCGCCGACGGCGGCTCGCTCGAGCTGCCCGCCTCGCCCCCCGCACCCTCGGCTGCGCTGGGGCCAGAGGGGGCGTTCGCCTTGTCCGGCGTCCCGTCGGGGACCACGTCGGTCCATCCCTGCGGCGACGAGTCGGGCCGGTTGCCCTCCGTCGGGGCCGTCGCGCTCGGTTCGGCGCTCGGTTGGGAAGCGGTTGTCGAGGTCGTCGAGGAATCGGGTGCGACATCACCGGTGCTGCTCGGATTGTTGTTCTCGACGGGGCTTTCGGACGGCTGCGGGTTGGGGGCGCTGCTGGAACTCGATGTCTGTGGTGCTGCTGCTTGCGATGTCGCTGAAGCCCCTGGAGCCGTGGAAGCAGGGTTTGTCAGTACCACTCCCGAGGTGCCCTGGTCAACACGGTGAAGAGGCAGCAGCGTCCAGCCCGGTGGCAAGGTGAGCCCCTCGGGAAGACGGCTATCACCCGCCGTCATCGCGGGGGTCTGAGGACTCGAGGTGAACTGGCGGTGCACAGTCGCAGGGAACACTGCGGTGGGAACAGGGAGGTTGGGAGGTGTCGCGCTGGCTCCGCTGGGGTTGGCTTGGAGGTTTCGGAGCCTCTGTAACTCAGCCTGCAGCAGCCGCACCACATGCAGCTGGTCTGCGGTAACTCGCAGGCTGTTGATCTCCTGCATGATCTGCTGCTCGATCTGCTGCAGCTGGCTCTGGATGCTCGAGACGCTGGACTGCGGAGCGGCCGCTGGCTGGGGAGCTGGTCGCCCGAAACCGAAACCAAAGCCGATCTGCCGCGCTCCCGCAGGGACATTGACAGGCGCCGCCTGCTGCACCTGGATGTTTCCTTGCTGAAGCTGCTGGTGCAGGTTTTGGAAGAGATCCCCGCGCCCAGCGCCAAATCCGATGCGGAATGGGCCAAACTGGTACACGCGAGCCCTGGCCTGCCCGTCGGCCGCTGCATTCTGTGCGGCGGGTTGGTTCGCACCGGGTACATGCGCTTGTGGTCCAGGGGCGGCCGCGTTGGCTCTCCCGTTGTTGTTGACGCCGTCGGCCTGAAAGAGACGAGTGCGGGGAGGCACGACGACAGGCCGTCGGCACGTAGGGCAGTTCTGCTGCCGCTCCAGCCAGCTTCGTAGACAGGAGAAATGAAGGATGTGGCCACAGGGGAGCTTCTTCGGGCGTAGGCGTTCTGGGACGGGACGCCTCGGCCGCGCAGGGGCAGCCCTACCCGCATCACCAGCCGCAGCAGGTTGTTGCCACGGTGTCATCTCCTCACGACAGATAATGCAGACATCTTCCCTGGTGATCTCTTCGGGCGTGGCGTCGGGATATCGCTCGTTCATATCCCTGGTAGCATTGCGATAACGTATGAAATCCAGGATCCGTCGAGCGAAAGAGCGTATCGTCACAACCACGTCCCGCAGGATGTGGATTGGGAGGCCGTAGAACGTGAATAGAATGGCAAAGAAGCAGAGGTAGACAATCAGCTTGAAGAAGTCGGTAACCAGCTCGAGGTAGAACACCCATCGGCCTTTCTCCTCCCAGCCCGGCACATCCAGCTCCATCTCGTTGATATCATTCTCGTCAGGCAGATCTGGCGGTGGTCCACCGGCACCGGACTGTTCATGCCGCCGTATCGCCTCCTCCCTGGCAGCGCGTATCTCCGCTCTTCGTTCCTCCAGCTTGGCCTTCTTCTGCCGGTGGGTGATGTATATCTCGGCGAGGGAGATGGTGTATCTGGCAGCGGTGGAAACCGAAAGGATCGTCAGGACGGCGAATTCGAATCCGAACATGACCATCATGTCAGGCTTGGCCTGTTCGAGAACGGTCCTGACGGCGTATTCCAGCATGAACGTGTTGAAGAGGACGGACAGGAGGAGCGACGCCGCCAATCGAGTATGGAACAGGCGCGGATTCGCTGGTGGTTGCTGCTCCAGTATCTCTACTCGACCTTCACCAATCCAGCCCCATACCTTCCCAACGAGAAGGCATACGAACATGACCAGGAACCAGCCCCCCAGCTCCCCGCGGAATATCGTCATCGCAAGGCACGTCTCGGTGACGGCAAACCATGCCTTCTCGTACAGCTGCTCCGTCTCGATAGGTCTTAGAGGCCCGTAGAAGAGTCGCTGTAGTCCGTAGAGCAGGAAACCAACGGCAACGAGGCATAGATTCGTCAAGATCTGTGCGCGATTAGAATATGACCCGCAGGAACCCGTGGAGAATCCGGGGATCGCTCACCATGAGATTCGCGCTGCTCTGTGACAGATAGACGCAAGCAGAGTAGAAATTCGCTCTCTGGTGCAGAGCCTTCAAGATCACGCCCGCAGCCAGGGCCGCGGAGGCCTGCGAGAAAGGTCAGCTTCGTCTTAAAAATCACTCCACGAACGGTGGCTCCGTACCCCAGCGTACGCCGCCAATCTCATGGCGAAAGTCTCAGCAAGTCGAGCGGGAGGCCGCTGTCATTGACTACGGGAAGATGAAAAACACAGAGGCCGGCTCAGGAAGACATGTCCCTTGTCGGTCAGGGTACAGGAAAAGGGATCCTGAGGACGGGTCCTGTTATGTGCTAGAAGGAAGAGTCGCGTGTCAGCTCCGTTCGGGACAGCTATACTGTCCGACGCTCTCGCCGTCCTTTTGCCGCGCCGCCCTCCGCACCTTACGTCAGCGACGTCCGCCCGAGCTCTGCGGCAGCTCTGGCCGCCTAACACCGACGGTCAAGCGGGGATGTATCTGATGCGACGATCTGATCCTTTCTCTCAATGATGGTTGTACTTATGTTGGCAACTATTTTGTTGCCGATTGTGCCACCAAGGGACTGAGAGTTAAAGCCAACTAGATGATTGCTGGGAGAAAAAGGTCAGATATACACAGACGACTGTCCATCTCTCTACCCTACCTCTTCGGAGGAGTTCCATGGCTCTGGATATAAGTTGTGATGTTTTCCGTCCAGATACTCTGGACAAATTCGACCATTACTGTTTACCAACACCATAATCTATAATCATCCATCTATTCCTTTTTTTTATTCTCCCACGCACATGATTTTTTTTGGAAGAGTTTCTGTTCATGATGTCTCTAGCTCGTTCCTACTGACATCGCAAGGGTTCTATTGTTTGAGACGTGAAGGACTTCTGCCAGCGAGCCTTGACATGGCGAATGCATAGGTCTATTCATTTAGATCCTGGACAGCGAGGTTTACTACATAGGTATGTATATAAAATCTTCCATGACCAGTCTCTTTTCCACCTGCAAGGAATGGCCCGGGCAAGTATAACTCTCGCTTCAAAGGCGAAGGGAATGGAAGTATCAGGATGACAATAGATGAGTCTGATGCTGCAGAATGACCTAAAATTATTTATTTTGAATGACTTTGCAGCAATTAATGAGAGTGAACCCCGCTATTCACCAAGAAGGATAGGTATGTAGCTAGGTAACAGTGTTCAGCGCATATTCCCCAACAGCTCCTGGATCTGCCGGGATATTTATCTTCGGGAGATGCCAGCCGCCGCTCCATACTTCCACCTTCTTTAAGTTTACATGTACTTCCTATCCCTTTATGTTCAGCCATTTTGTCGCCAATGATATGTTAAAATCCGGTCAGAACCAAGTGCATACGCTAGTCCTTCCTTCAGGATCCAGCAAGTTGCCCATTCGGGAATGAATCTTGGAAGGGGTTCTTCCTCTGATTAAAATAAAATCCTGCCCTGATCCATTAGCCACTAGCATATTGCATCATCTATTCCATTCCTAGGGGATAATAGGTGCTTTGTCCAATTTGGAAGGAGAGTACATTTGAGATAAAAGATGAATGTTATTCAGAAGGTGTTTGACGACAAAAAGTATCCTGGCAGGACACGAAAAGCCCTGCCTCAATAAAGGGCACAGACATTCCTAACGTGAACAGACACAGCTAGAATTGAATATCTTGATCTGACGTCCTGATCTGCGCCACAACTGAATTGGATGATCTGCATTAGCTCCAGTTGTATGTAAAGAGCCGCGATGCGCGGTCGGCGCCACGGAGAGTCAATCTGATCCGGGCCGTGCAGCCGGCACGTGAGAGCGTCGCGTCGTCAGCAGCCGTGAAGCAGGGATGAAAGGAAGTCGGTCTCTTTCACTGCTTGTGCCTGTATCTTCTCGACCTAGGTACCTAGAGGCAGGCCCCAAGGTATCATGATCGCTTCGTGAATCGGAGAATCTCTAGATCGACATATGAAACCGTGGGAGCGAGATGGCTCCGCGACCGGCCCTGTTTACCGCGTCCCGCTTACAGACCGCGACCTACCTGCTCGCCGTCTGCCCCTTCTCCATTGCCTTCCTCGTCTTCATCAATTCGTCCATCTCGTTCGTGGTTACCGACTTAATTGGTCTTCCCCATGGCGAGGGAGATGCAGTCGGCACCCTCGGATTTGCAGATGAGCTGCTTGCTCTCGTCGCCTGCCCCGCGTGGGGTATGATCTCCGATCGTATCGGCGTCCGCTACGTAAGATCAGGTCCGTGTTTGCCTTGACGCTTTGAGATAGCTGACGCCCCTTGAATCAGGTCTGCACGGCCGGCTATGCGATCATAGCACTGGCATTGGCACTTTTTGTGCAATGCACAAACGTGTACCCGCAACTACTGCTGGCTAGATTGCTCTTCAGCATCGGAGGCGCTGCCGCCTCCACGATGGTGACTGCAGTATTGCCTTCTATAACTGGGACTGGAGAAGGATTAAATCCTGCAGAAAACAGAGCATCAATGTCATCTGAACTGACCATCACCCCCGGCCGCTTCGTCCGCGGTGCCAACCGTCGGGGAGGAACGTCCAAAGCATCCTCTTCGAGATTAGCAGGTTTTGTCGGTATGTTTGCCGGCTGCGGTGCACTCGTTGCTCTGGCACTGTTTCTGCCTCTGCCAGCTCGATTTGAGAAGTCGGGCTTGTCTCCGTCTGAGGCGATCACGCGCAGCTATTATGTCGTCAGCGCAGTTGCCCTTGTGATTTCCATGATCTGTTTTATCTGTTTGCGGAACCTCCATGGAGAGCAAGGAAAGGGACTGCTGTCACTCAAAGGAGCGTTTAAATCTCCATTGTCCGGCTCCGCGGAAGAGCCAGCGGTACAGTCTGCAGTTCGCACTACTCCGTTGTCATATTGGAGACAACTCAGTACCGCTTTTCTCTTGGGGTTCAAACATCCCAGCATCGGCCTGGGCTACATGGGCGGCTTCGTTGCCCGCGCGTCGTCCGTTGGTATCTCGTTGTTTATCCCGCTCTTCGTCAACAACTATTACAAAGAGTCTGGACTCTGCCATGAAGACCAGGGAGAGCTGCATGGATCCGATCTTGGGTCGATCAAGAAATCCTGCCCCAAGGCATACATTCTAGCCGCGATCCTGACCGGGGTCACGCAGCTGATCGCATTGATATGCGCACCGGGATTTGGGTTCCTGTCGGAGAAAGCACGACAGCACAACCTGCCTCTCCTTTTTGCTGCCCTGGCTGGCATTGTTGGTTATACGATTTTCCCGCTCTTCCCAAGCCCCCGCTTCAATGGACCACATGGGAATCCTGGAGTTTTCGCTTCCATGGCGCTGATCGGCATGAGCCAGATTGGTGCCATTGTCTGCAGTCTTGCCGTTCTCAGCAGTGGCGTGTTGGAGATCGATGCCGGCTTTGCGCAGCAACCACAGAATTCGAAGGGAGACCAGATTCATTCTGCTGACAATGAATATTCCGGCACAGAGCGCGTGCTGAACGAGGAGGAACCGCTCCTCGCAAAACCGACCACTGTCAAGACGGGCGATCTCAGGCATCTCAAAGGATCTATTGCGGGCATGTACTCATTCTATGGCGGAGCGGGTATTCTTCTCCTTACGAAACTGGGAGGTCTCCTCTTTGATGTTCTTTCTCCGGGCGCTCCTTTCTACATTCTTGCTAGCTTCAACGCAATTCTGTCGGTGGCGTATTGTTTGTGGCTTTCTGGACCACCGGCGGTCGGAGATCATTGAGCATGTGGGAAGCATCTCCAATACTTCTCCTTGTACTGTGACGAATCTGTTATGATCTTATCAGAATCTCCTCAGCTATAGACTCCAGAATGAATGATATCTACTGGTTTTTATTCCCTGGTATGTGTACGAAAGATGACATGGTGTATCAGAACGATGTTTAACAACGATCCAAGGAACTCACAAGAAACTTTGAGTGTTGGAATCGTGATGGCCCTGCTCTGTGAATGCTATACTATGATTGTGATTGTGACTGTGACTGTGACCGTGAGGATGCATTCACTCTTCCCTGATTACTCGACTGAGGTGAGAGTAAATGCTGATAGTAGCCAGCAGCCTTTACTCCAGCTGGAGAGGTTCTTCAGCATGGAGCCTCTTCGTCAATGAAGCATACCAGGCAGCGCGCAGTCTGTGCATCACGTCTAGTCGTGGCCCGTCTTCAAGTCTGATTGACAACTTCTGCTTCCACCTTGTATGTCTACTTCTGTGTTTCATGATTCCAAGTGCGTGCTTGCTAACAAGACCTTCATTTAGGATATAGGATATCAACTCGACCTTGTCCATACCAGCAAGACCCCGAACGCAATGGGAGCCCTCGACGTCCCCGGCGCGATCCTCCACTACGAGACGCGAGGCCGAGGACCCCTCTTCCTCCTCATCTCCAGCGGCATCGGCCCGGTAGACACGTACACGCGCATCGCCAACGAGCTCTCGCGGTGGTTTACCGTCGTCACGTACAACCGCCGCGGCTTCTCGCGCAGCCACCTGACCGACGCCCAGGACTATTCAACTCGCCTGCAGACGGACGCAGACGACGCGCGCCGCCTCATCGAGCATCTGTCTCCTCACAATGAACCTGCCACCGTCATGGGCACCAGCTTCGGCGCCATCGTCGCGCTGGAGTTACTTGTGCGTCACCCCTCCGCCGTCCGGATGCTGATCCCGTTCGAGCCCCCCGCGCTGAACCTCATCCCGAACGGCGCCTCCCACCTTCCACTCCTGCAGAACATCTACGACATCTACCGCCGCGCGGGGCCCCTGCCGGCAATCCAGAAACTCTCCAGCCTCCTGGCCGGCGGCGCGCAGGATGAGGCTGCGGCGCTGCGTCTCACCATGGACGCGCGCCGCGGCGGCTACGTCGGCGCCAACACGGCGTACTGGTTCGAGCGCGAGCTGGCTGTGTACCCCGCAGTGGAGATCGACGTCGAGGTGCTGAGGAAGCACCGGGACCGGGTCCTCCCTGCTGCGGGGCGCGGGTCGGAAAACAGCCTCTGCTACGTGCCGAATATGTGGCTGGCGGAGAGGCTGGAGATCCGGATGCTGAGGATGCCGGGGGGACATCTGGGGTTTGCGTTTCATGCGAAGGAGTTTGCGGAGCAGTTGCTTGCGGCGTTGAGGAAGAGGGATGGGTTTTATAGGGGGCTGTGAGGGGGGGTTTTTTCATGTTGCTTATTGTCCGAGGGAAGTGTACCCAAGTAGGTACTGTGCTTTCTGGAACTTTGGGTATCAGAACTGGGTACATCAGCCATCTTTGAGAAATCGTCAAACAAGAAACACCAATTCTGATTGCAAGAAGATGTCATGGTCTCTTTGCTGCAAGAACCAAGTAGTCAAGCGGTAATTTTTGGTCGACAGAAATCCAGCGATAAGATAACAGAAGAAGCATCACGACTGGGCCAGCAGACGTGTTCGTCTGGGCAATATGGACTAAAAAGACAGCCCAATCGGAAACAGGTGGCCGGTTCTGAATAGGCCACCTCATGTAGTGACGATCCGTCTTGCATGCCGATATGTGGCCAGGGTGATGGTGAGAAGATTGGTCTGGCGATGGTAAAAGAGAAAAAATTGCAAAAGGGCCAAGAAATGGGATCTATGACAGCAAAACCAGTGGGAAACACCCGATAATCGTTCCCATTGATTCTTGGAATATCTTTCTTACTCCAAAGGCGCAAAAGTGCAGAGACGATGATCCGTGGACGGCGAAGTCCCATGACCTCGGCACCGGCCTCGGCAGTCCTCCAGCTCTCCATCGATATCGTCGCTTAAAGCACCAAGATAGCAACCAACGTCGGCGAGTCGGCGACAAGAAAAAAAGGGGGTCTTGATCCACCCAGAACCCAGTCCCATCTCGGCTAGATCTCCGAGATGCCTGCCAGTGCCGGTATGCGGCCCAACCGGGTTCCTGCTCGATCAAGCTAACATGAGGCTGCAGTCCTATACAAGTATCTCCTTCCATCAATCCACCACGGAGGATCCCAGACGCTGGAGGCTCTCTCTCTGCGTCGGTGCGACGCCGGATCGCTCGTCTCCGCGCTGTCTGCCTCGCGCTTGTTAGGCAACCATCGGCGTAGCGCTTTTTTTCTCTCCTGCAAAACTCTTGGCAGAGGGTCTGGATTCTCTGGACCCAGGGAAACGAGCGTGAGATGGATGAATCAGGCCCCTCTCCGTGCTGTACCTGCGGCGCTGCGGCGCTGCGGGGTCCTCCGTGCCATGTGTGAGTACGGTATGGTAGCCGGGTCAAGCTTTTGCTTGTCTTTTTCTTGACTAGGTCTTACGGGTGGCTACCTGCTGGCGGTTATTCTTGCTATATATCATGACCGGGGGCGCCCTTGATGGTCCTGTTTCTCCCTTTCTCGTCTCCCCCGGAGGTGTCCGCATCTTACATTATTTGTATCTGATCTACAGTGTGCATGCAGAAGTGACTGACATTCGTTCCAATCCAACGCTCGTTTCCACCATCTACTCCATACACCACCACTCGTTCCTTCATTGAATACATACAGACACCCCCAAAATGCATATCCAATCCCTCCTCTCGCTTTCCGCCATCCTCGGCGCTGCTGCCGCCCAGACGACCACCGTCTCGCTCGTCCTGCCGGACTTTGATCCCCAGCCCCTGGTGGCTTCTGTTGTGGGTGCGGTACGTGGTTTGATCCCTGTTCCCTGGCCTTAGGCACAGCACGATGCCGATTGCCATACATATCCAATCTCTTGCGCCATTGATGATCCATTGGACATGACCTGATTTACTGACCCTGCAACGCTCGTCTTCCAGGATGCCACTGCAACTACCTACGTCATCCAATGCGCGCCGGGCACCGACTCGACCGACTGCGGTGTCCCGGGCTCCTTCACGCTGACCGAGGGCCCGTCGACCTTGGCGTTTGGCCTGAAGGCTCCGGATTTGTATGCCTTCCCTCCCTCCCTCTCTCCCTCTTGATTACCATCGGAAACAAGCAGCAGCCAACAAGTCTATTCACAAAACGACAGCACCATGACCGTGGGCTGCACCCAGGCCTCCAAGGACATCATCTGCAGCCAGTCCAATGACGGTGCCGAGGCCAACTTCCCCGGCTCGGAGACCACGACCTTCCCCGCCGAGATGATGTCCAGCTATGCCGTGCCCGTGGTCGTCACGGCCGGCCTGGACAAATTGTCCGCGGCGACCACGGGCGCCAGGCCGTCTGCCAACACGGCGACGGCGACGGCCGCGACGAGCGGGTTCGTGACTTCGACGGCCGGTGCGTCGACGTCGAACAGGGCGTCTGCAGGTGGCGCTTCCTCTGCCTCTGCCAGGGGAACCGCGAGCTCTGCCACCAGCGCTGGCGGCGTTGCGCCTCAGGTGACGGGCAATGCGCGCTGGGCTGTTGGTGGTGTGGCTGCCGCTTTGGCCTTGGCTGCGGTTTGAGGTCGTTGTCTGGAGAGGTGCCATCTTTTTGGATCTGCTGCTGGCTCGCAGTACCGGCATGAGAGTCGACGCATTCCTCGAGCGGCCTGACAATGAACATGTAATACTATTATGTACTATATATGTATGTATATATATATATATACACTCACTCAGATACTCTGCACATGTAACATATCAGACTGAAAATGTCATCGAGGTACCTACCTACCTAATAATCCTTAACCTTTTTCCAGTACATGTCTAAGTAGATATCACAGCAGCATCAACCTTCCTTCTCCGCCTCCCCCAACACCTGGGACGGCCGCACCGGCAACCCCGCCGCCCGATAGATCTCATCGATGCACTCCATCTGCGCGACGCTCTCCTCCCCGGGGATCCAGAACGCCGGCGTCTTGCCGCGCACCGCGTCCACAAACGCCTCCAGCTGCCAGCGATACGTGCTCCACGAGTCCTTCCCTCCTTTCCCCACGCTCGTCTCGACATTCCCCCACATCGGCCCGCCGCTGAACTGCCGATGGTACCGCGTCTCGCCCGTCGCCTTGTCCGTGACGGCGATGTAGTGGTACAGATGCGGCATCGCCGCGTTGTAGAAGTAGACGATGGCGCGCTCCGTCTCGACCTCGATCGAGGGGAGCTCCCACGCGCGCGGCACGAGCCCGCCCAGAAACGTCCACCGCCGCGCCATGTCCGTGTACACGCGGCTCTGGACGTCCTGCCCTTCCTCGGGCCCCTCGAAGACGAGCAGCGCGTGCATCGCCTCGTCGACGCGGGGGTCCTTTTTGTACGGCCGCGCCACGGCGGACAGGATCGCGCGGGGCGTGCGCGCGTGCAGGGCGTACCGCGTGAAGGACAGGGCGTAGGTCATGTCCATCAGCGAGCCGCCCGCCAGGTCGAACTGCCAGCGGATGTTGTTCTCGGGGACCCCCGGGCTGGCGGTCATCCGGGCGTCGGTGCGCAGGATCTTGCCGTACTTTCCGGACTCGAGGATCTGGCGCCAGGCGTGCGCCGCGGGGTGGAATTGCCAGTGGAACTGGACATCAGTCAGTCGGTCGGCCACGATAATGTGTCGTTCAAGCAGAAGTAGATAAGGCCCCAGGGCATCGACTTACCGCCTCTTCTAAAACCAACCCCCTATCCCACGCCTGCTGCACCAGCCTCCTCGCCTCGTCCGCATTCGCCGTCAACGGCTTCTCCAGGAGCACATGCTTCCCCTTGGCCAGCGCCTTGGACGCCCACTCGTAGTGCAGGCCGTTAGGCGTCGAGATGTACACGATGTCCACGGCCGGGTCGTCCAGCAGCTCCTGGTACGAGGCGAACGCGCGCGTGAAGTGGTACCGCTGCGCGGCCTTCCGCGCCGTCGCGGGGTCGCGCGACGCGATGCCGTAGAGGATGACCTCGGGGTGGGTTTCGGCGGGGTAGATGACTAGGCATTTCACATTGTTGCATCAGTATTGGTCTCCAATCGAGGTTTTGGTGTATATATATGTATATATATATCTATAGTAGATAGTAAAAGGAAACTGTCTGCTCACTCGACGCGGGATTGATCTGCGCGGACGAGATGACGCCCAGCCTCAGCGCGCCCGGGTTCTTGCTGGGCAGGGTCTCCAGCCATGAGTAGAAGTACTGGTACACGAAGGTCGCGGCCTGAATGACGAGGGCCATCGCGGGTTGGTCTCCTCGATTATGTATTGTATACAGTACCTAATGAATGTCAGTGTATTGTAGTCAGCGTGACGATGGATCAGTATGTAGAAGTAGTAGTTAAGAACTACCCTGCCTTAAAATGTATATTATATTATCTCTGATGCCTCCAGCATCATAGCATATGCGATATATGGATCCAGATATGTCCATGTCGATCAAGTTCATATTGATGACCCTTGGCGGTGACGTTACCCGATCGTCAGGGTTGCGTTTCTCTTCCCCGCAAAAGGTGGAGTTTGGGAGTTGGAGATGGTTGGCCCATGGTTGGCGCTCCGTGGACAAGAGATAATCTCATATTATGCACATCGTTATACATATCCTGATATCTGGCTATCTTGAAAGATTACGATCGATATGGATTGACGTGTTGTAGGAGAGAGATGAAGATAGGTCTTTGATTGGCGGAGCTTATAACCTTCCCGTATTCTCTCTCCCGCACAATGGACGCGGCTGATTTCGGTCAACTACATTCAACGATCTCTGATATTATCGTAAAATGTTTAACTTACACAGGCATCCACGTCGTGCCAAGATCATGGGATCCCTCGGTCTGAGTGCGCCGAGTTTCGTGCCAACTGTGTATATCTACTCCCAGGTGACCTTCCTAGGCACTGTACTTCTCGCAACCTAATCTTTGATCACGATGAATATCTTTGCCAGATTAGGACTGGATCAAATACTGTGTATTTGATCGACATCGTTGATCCGGTGGACCTGGTCCACTGCGGCTGATTGACAACCCGTTATCTAGGCACGGCTATCAATCTGCCCTATAGTATCCACCGCATCTTTGCCTGTATCTCAGCTGTACCATAATCATAGGATAGGTGCCTATCCATTGAGTGATTCAATACAGGTTCTCTGTTGTCTAGCGTGTTTTTTTTCTCGATATGCGCCTTCCCTGTCTTGGGCGAGGAGAAAAAACGCAGCCCGTATTCACACTCGTTAGTGCATCTCAAGCGTCGACTGTGGGCAGAAACTTCATGTTTAGCGGCGTAGTTGATTGGAGTCTAATCCGGAGGGACGCGCGATGATATCTGGGATATCGAGACGTAAACGCTGTTGGCGCGTACACTAGCTTAGCTTGAAAATCATAAGCGTGTCATTCTCAACTCGAGAGATGACCCCGGCTGTCAGGAGGTTTTGCGCAATCTTATAAATGATAAGAGCTTTGGCCAGCATAGTCCTGAAGTTATAGTTCTAAAAGGGAGTCGATTTAAGGAAGTATTGGTATAAACGGCACTCGTTTTAGAAGGCCCCGTTATCGCAACGAACGGGGCGTATTGAAATCCGCAGAGGCCAACAGCCCAGCAGACTACGCAAACGACATCGCGGAACAGACAGAGTTGATCCGCTATCTCGTAGATTTAGAAACTCAATCTGTGACGGCATTCGATTCTGATCTCAACACGCCTCTGCATTATCTAGCAGGTTCCCGGGTGCCGAACTATGAGGCCATCGAACTCCTTCGAGGCCTACCAGACGGTGAGCATGCATGGTCTGAGATGCCAAACGGGTACGGATTCACGGCAAAGGAGCTGTTCGAAGATGCCGAGCGCGTTCGCGCGAGGAAGGACCCCTGGTTCAAGAATAATACAGCTACGGAATCATCCAAGGCTACACAGCGTTAGGCTGTTATATGAGAAAATTCCGCGTCTTCTCGTTCTCTTTCTTTTGCCCTTTGTTTTTTTTCCCATTCTAATCTCATCCCATCCCATTTTCTTTCTTTTTGTTTTCCTTAATTTCCCATCTCTCTCCTTTGCATATCTTAAGATTTCCTCTGACTCCCTGAATATTCTCATCCATTTACTATGAATCAAATAAACGCCATAGGTAGTACGGAATATAACCAGTTGGATAAGATATAAGTAGAGTATAAATAACCTGAATGTATCCTCAAATCGAGAAATCGAACCCACATTTAAGGAGCTTGAGGTCTTAACTTCTGCATGGTATTAAGCATTGTGAAAATACCATTACGCTCTATGAGACAGCTGCTAGAAAATCACTATTGAAAGCGCTGTGGCTACCATGCGCGGTCTCTTCCGTAGAAAACGGTTAGCAAAGCATTATCCCGGAACTCCCGTGGTAGGGAGACATTGAATAGGGTTGGAATTTGGATTGGTCGACGGTGGCAACATGGAAAGCAATATGAATAGTACTCCGTTCCTATTCCGGGACCTGGATAGCTTTGATAAATAGTACGGACTTTTCTAAGCTGCAGTCCCAGCATGGTCCGAACAGGAATGCCAGTTAACTAACCTAACACAAACAATGTCTTTATCATCTAGTTCATCTATTGCAGAGTTGTCGAAAGACCCTGCCGATGGACTGACTGGTCCCCCGGCCTTAAGATCCCGTCAGCTTGCATGAAAATGAAGAAGGAGAAAGGGTATACTAACAGGAATCGAAAACCGATTCATGGCTTTCAGAAGCCGCCACCTACTGGTAATCATCATAAAATTCTCCAAGACAGTGGCGGCGTGTGGCGCTTTCATGGCATCAGGTAACTTTGGCTGGGTGAAACTGTGTCACGTCTTTCAAAAGGGAGCTTTGACACTGGTTTTTATTTCCCTCGCACTGTATAGAGGAGACAGAAAGCAACGCCCACGAGACTTGGCTCCGTGGGGTAACTGGAAACAGGCTCCATCCCTGACGGATCAGCTCTTCCGACAGGTCCCCAGTGGATGAACTTGATCGTCAAGGTACATGGACGTCGCATGAGGGGCTCCAGCAGCGCTAAGCGATATGAATGAATTGTTGACCAGGCCAGCTAACCCTGGCAGAGCCTAGGTCCCGTTATCACGCTGCATGATAAGGAGCGCAACCCCGGCCTCGCGTGCCTATTTGTAGATCGCGTGCAACGCTGCCAGGGTGCGCGGTGCCTGGCCCCTTGACCAGGTCGACCTGGTCGCACGCTGCTCCTCCTCTTCCAGCGTGCCTCAGCAGCTCTGAGATCCTGTCCTCTCCCCCTCTCCTGGAAGCTCAGTTCAGACAGACAACCAACCAAGGTAGTGGAATCCCTCTGTGATCATGGCAGACTCTGAACGAGAGCCTCTCATTAACCCCAATCCCACCCTTCAGGCCTACTATGGCTCACTCGAGTCCAGGATCGGCTACCGTGTCTTCCTTTCAGGCACACGGCACTTTGGTTACTATGAGTCGGACACCTGGTGGCCCTTTCCCATCGGAAAGGCCCTCAGAGCGATGGAGGACCACCTGTTTCGATCTCTTGGTCTGAAATCTGGAGCGCAGGTGCTCGACGCCGGCTGTGGCGTGGGCCATGTCGCCATACATCTTGCACGCAAAGGGCTGCGAGTCCAGGGCATCGATATTGTCGACCACCACCTGGACAAGGCCCGACGCAATGTCCGGGCCGCGGGGCTCGGCAGCGCCATCACAGTTCGCAAGGGCGACTATCACCACCTGGACCCCTTCGCGGACAGCTCTCTCGACGGCATCTACACGATGGAAACGTTCGTGCACGCCACCGACCCGAAAGCCGCGTTGGGCGAGTTCTTCCGGGTGCTGAAGCCCGGGGGATCTATGGCCCTTTACGAGTACGACCATCCCACGCTCAAGAACGCCCCGGAGCACATGGTATACTATTTCAACAAGGTAAAAGAGTACGCAGCCATGCCCTCGAACACGCTCTTCGAGGATGATACGCTCCAGTGCATGCTCGAGGAGACCGGCTTCAGCGACGTGAAGGTGACTGACATCTCGTTGCACATCTGGCCCTTGTTGCGGCTCTTCTTCATCTGCGCGTACCTCCCGTATCTTCTGATCAAGCTCTTTGGTTTGGAGGCCTGGTTTGTAAACACTATGGCCGCAGTCGAGGTCTATCGGGGCAGGCGGCTTTGGAGATATGTCGTGGTCACGGCGAAGAAGCCATCTCTCGACGGTGCAGGTGAAGTGAGGAAGCGTCTATAAATGTGTCCTTTTTGAAGGTTGCAACTTGACCGCATTTCGAAGATTCATAACGATAGGGTTGGACTCTATTCAGTGGTTGAAGTTTGGTACCTTGTATTGCTTCATGATACAAACTGTCGGCAAGAAATCACTTGTCGGAGACTATCTTTGCGGGCATGCTTGGAGTTCTCTTCTGCTAAATTATCTGCTTTAGTCGAAAAAATTTCATGTTCGTGGAAATCCCGGACCGACCGACATGCGGACTGCCACTGCGACAGGGCGATTTGGAAGATGAACTCGGGGCCCAGAAGCGCCAGCGCGGTCAGGTACACCTTGCGCCTGAACACCCTTGAACCGCGACTCGTCGGGCCCGGGCATTGAGGCACAGGATCGACCACGAGCAGAGGAAGAGGTGAAGCAGCAGCTCCAAAAGATATCCAGCGTCCCACGCTCGTTTGGTTGGGACGTCCATTCCTTTCGTATAAGCTCAAGGCTTGGTACTGGTGCATGTTGTTCGGTTAGGGCTTCTCCCGCCGAGTCGCTGTCGGCATGTAGTGCGGAAGACAGCTTTCGATCGGCGGGAGCGCCAACGGAAAGAGTAATGAAGAGGAGAAGAACAAAAACTACGAAAAATGAAAGACGGAATGACATCACAGTCTCACTTAATTGTGGGACAACATTGCAAAGCAAGTAAACATAAACATCTCCATCGCTGTGGAGAAGAAGTGGAGCGACGATGCGAATATGTATCTAGACATTGCCATCTATATGCAGGTCAAACGCTTGGAAGCCTGTCCATTCTTCGCAGCGCGTACTGCGTAGCACAGTTCTGATTCCTTCCTCTTCCATCGTGCGCAAGACGTTACCTTGTAATTCGATAGAAATCCTATTTCAAGGAAGAGATTGGCCGGCTTCTGGCAGCAAGCAAGGGCATCATACGAGTTGGCGCGTTGCGACCCTGTAACCTCAACCCGTGTCGCATAAATTTACATGGATGCATGACTCGCGGGTTGTTGAGTTGTTTAAAAAAATAATTTGGAGAGGGAAAGGTCAGCTAAGGGATCGCTATATATACGGATCAATCAGCCTGCGCTGGCCCCCCCCCCCCCTGAGAGAAAGACCCCTTGCCATGCCACGGCGGCAAGCGAAACAGATAACTTGTGTTGCACATCTATCCATAAGATGAAATGACTACTTGCCATCGTCTGTGGTGGATTGGAAAAGAAAAAGCCACTCAGGATGTACAGTACTTTTTGCTTTCTCTGCTTCAGGATTATGTATACTTCGTAACGGATGTATTGGTGTTGCGTTATCATCTACCTATGTGGCTCCTTTTTCCCCGCCAACTGGCTTGCCAGTAGCTAGCACGATGGGGCAAGCCTGAAAGCACCCCAACATGCATGTATGATATCCCTGTTCAAAGTGTCTTGATTTGACGAAGATGGCGCCATCTAGGATGAGGAGCGGGAGGAAGAACTAGTGGGTGGTGAGAGCGCGTCAAGGCTGTGGACTCTGAAAGGTACTGTACAGCGCCTACTGCTAACATACTTTACTAGGCACCAGGTAGTCGCTTATACCATTGGCTATGTTGCGAGGTTAGGTCAAGTATCTTCCAGATTTACATAGAGAAGCGCCCGACGGGATTAAGATAAGATACAGGTTCCACAATGGTCTAGGTAGCGGTCAAAAACCAGAACAGAAAAATTAAAAGGAAGCACACTACGGGGAGTTTGTTTTATGCAGAATGTGTTTGAGTTCAAAGTTATATAGAACAAAGCATGGAGGAATGCCCTCATTTATAAGAACGGTACTATCTCCCATTTCCCAGTAAAGGATATAATCCACTTCCACCATTCTTCCATCAACAAGAACCCGGGGCCTTGTGATCCAATGGTTAACAACAGCGGGGCTCCTGCTTGCCTGTCAGTTAACCAGGCAACTGTTCTCTCACACACCACCTACACGCCCCGGGTTCGAATCCTTGCCTGCTCCAGAGGTGCAGCGGGCCCGATCGTTATCGATGCCTGCTAACAGTCCGATGAAGGCGCGGGCGAGAGAGATGGAGGAGTAAAACCCCTGCCCGCCAGAAGCATAAGTGGGGGTTTTCGTAGCATCCTTGGTCTGGCCGGTGGGGTCAGGCTTGGGGGTGTGAGCTTTTTAAAAAGTTGACCTCAATAGGATGCAGTTTGAATAAATTATTCCCTTTGGAATTTTTTTTTTTTTTTTTTTTTTTTTTTTTTTTTTTTTTTTTTTTTTTTTTTTTT